>Ga0055584_100002803_pt1 | contig 17281 bp, 18 predicted proteins | sample OSDHelmetaG_FD_58716 | JGI IMG/M metagenome (GOLD analysis project Ga0055584, IMG submission 58716) | Pelagic marine sediment microbial communities from the LTER site Helgoland, North Sea, for post-phytoplankton bloom and carbon turnover... | ecosystem: Environmental > Aquatic > Marine >... | reverse complement strand
TGGGGTATTGCTTGCGCCGGCATTCGCCGGACTCGCGGCAGCTGCCTGGGCGGGAGCTGGCGGCGCGGGAGCTGGCGGCGCGGCGGCAGGCTGCGTTGCGGCGGCGGCGGGGGCGGGTGGGGGTGTGGCGGCCACGGGGGGCGTGGGGGTGCGGCGGGTGGCGGGGGCGTTCCAGTCGGCGAACGCGGCGACGGTCACTGGGTTGACGACACTCGATCCGACGTCGATCGGCTCGGGCATGGGCGCAGGAGCGGGGTCGGCTGCTCCATTGCTCTCGAACACCTGCCGCCACTCGGGTGCGACCGAGTTCGGGTCGGCAGCCCACTGGGCGCGCATCTCGTCGACGAGCCAGGCGTTGGGGCCCAGATCGGGGGTGTTTTCCGTGGTTGCCACGGGCTGAGTCTATGACCAATAGCTCGGGGTGGTAGGTGAGTCGGATCGCGCCCCCTTCCGGGGGATAGGGTGCCGCCGTGCGGATCGTCACGTGGAACGTCAACTCGCTCAACGCCCGCCTCAGCCGGGTCGAGCGTTGGCTGCAGGTATTCGAGCCCGATGTGCTCTGTCTGCAGGAGACCAAGCTCGCCAACGACGCCTTTCCGGCACTGGCATTCGAAGCGCTCGGCTACGAGTCGCTGCACCATGGCGAGGGTCGCTGGAACGGCGTCGCCATCCTCAGCCGAGTCGGGCTCGAAGACCCGATCGGTGGTTTCGGAGACGGGGACGAGCCAGACCCCGAAGCCCGCGTCGCGTGGGCCACGTGTGGCGGCGTGCGGATCGCATCGTGCTACATCCCCAACGGTCGGTCGCTCGACCACGAGCACTATCAATACAAGCTTCGCTGGCTCGACCGCCTCCACGCCGATCTCGATGGCCAGTGCAAACCCTCCGACGACGTCGTGGTCTGCGGCGATTTCAACATCGCCCCCGACGACCGTGACGTCCACGATCCGGCGAAGCTCGTCGACCAGACCCATACGAGCGCCGCCGAGCGCGAGAAGCTCGCAAAGTTCGAAGACTGGGGCCTTGTCGACGTCTTTCGTGAGCACCACGACGAGGCGGGTCTGTACTCGTGGTGGGACTATCGCGGCGGCAACTTCCACAAGAAGATCGGGATGCGCATCGATCTCCTGCTGGCCACCCGAAGCGTGGCCGACGACATCGACGTGGCGCTGGTCGACCGCAACGAGCGCAAGGGACCGAAGGACGATCCGCCCAGCGACCATGCGCCAGTTCTGATCGACGGATCCCGCTGAACCGATGCTGACACCTCTCGACGAGCATCAACTCCTCGTCTTCTGGACCCAGCTCCTCGTGTTGGTCGGCATGGCCCGGATCTGCGGGTCGCTGATGCGACGCATCAACCTGCCCTCGGTCATCGGGCAGCTTGCCGCCGGCGTCATTCTCGGCCCGTCGATCTTCGGTCGATTCTGGGAAGACGGCTTCCACTGGTTCTTGCCCGACTACGAGATCTCCTCGGGGGCCCTGTTGGCGGTGAGTTGGCTCGGCGTCGCCTTCTTGCTGGTGACCGCAGGTTTCGAAACCGATCTGGCCCTCATCCGACGACTCGGGCGCGCCGCCGCGCTCGTCACCGGCTTCAGTCTCGTCGTGCCGCTGATCGGCGGCCTGGCCGTCGGATTCCTCCTGCCCGACTCCTTCATCGGCCCCGAAAGCGATCGGACCGTTTTCGCTCTGTTCGTCGCTGCCGCACTCTCGGTGTCTGCGCTGGCAGTGATCGCCAAGATCCTCTCGGAACTCGGCCTCATGCGGCGCGACTTCGGTCAGATCACGGTGGCCGCAGGCATGGCGAACGACGTCGTCGGCTGGGTGATGCTCGCGGTCTTCGCCGGCTTTGCGACGTCCGGTTCGGTGTCGGTGAGCGCGGTGCTCAAGACCGTGCTCGGCCTTGCTGCCTTCCTCGCACTGGCGATGACGGTCGGTCAGCGAATCGTCGATCGCGCCCTGCGCTGGGTCCGGCGTGACGGGGCCAACATCCCGGGCGCCATGAGTGTCGTCGTCTTCACCATGCTCATCTACGGCGTTGCCACGCAGGCGCTCGGCATCGAGGCCGTCCTCGGTGCGTTCGTTGCCGGCGTCGTGCTGCATCGCTCTCGGTTCCAGCAGCCCGACGTGCTGCACCACATCGAGTCGCTCACCACGACCTTCTTGGCGCCGGTCTTCTTTGCGACCGCCGGCCTTCGAGTCGATCTCGGCCTTCTCGGTGAAGGCGACGCCTTGTTGTGGGCCGGCATCGTGGTTGTTGTTGCCATCGTGGCGAAGTTCGCCGGCGCCTTCGTGGGCGCCCGACTCGCCGGGCAGAGCAACCGAGCCGCCGCTGCGTTGGGCGCCGGGCTCAACGCCCGCGGCGCCCTCGAGATCGTCATTGCCTCGGTGGGATTGTCGCTCGGAGTGTTCAACGAGACCGCTTACACGGTCATCGTGATCGTGCCGCTCATCACGTCGGTGTTCGCCGCCGTGAGTCTGCGGATCGCGGTGCGGGACTGGTTGGGTTCACCCGACGAGCAGCGCCGCCTCGAACGCGAAGAGGCACTGAGCCGCAATCTCGTGGTCAAGTCGTCGCGCATTCTTCTTCCCTCACAAGGAGAGCCGGCCTCGATCGCCGCAGCGCAGATCGTGCAGTTCGCGTGGCCGACGGAAGCGCCGGCCACGATCGTGTCGGTGCGCAGCGACGGCGAGTGGCCCGATGTGTCCGTGGTCGAGGCGGTGCTCGATGAGCGGGAAGTGGACCATCGGCAGGTGAAGGGCAACGACATCGCCGGCGGAATCGTTGCGGAGTCACTGCTCGGCTATGGCGTGATTGCGGTGGGCGTCGCTGCTCGCCACGAAGGCCAGCTCTACTCGCCGATGGTCGATGAGTTGCTGCTCAACGCCACCCTTCCGCTCGTGATCGTGCGTCGTGCTCGAGGGCTCGAGCGGCCGCTTCCTCCCGCCTTCAGTCGTGTGATCGTGCCGGTCACCGGCACGCGGTCGAGTCGCTCGGCGCAAGAGGTGGCGTTCTCGATCTCCTCGGCGCTCGGCACCGAAGTCGTCCTCACCCATGTCATGCACCGCACGTCGCCGCTGCCTCGGATCTTCGGTCGGCGCGGCCGCGAGGACGATCCTGAGATGGCGCTGGCCGATCAACTCGTCGCCGGCGCGACATCGCTCGCGACCGAGTCGGGGATCGAGCCGCGTGCCCTGGTGCGCGAATCAGCCACGGCCGGCACCGCTCTCGTCGAGGCCGCCCGGTCCGAATCGGCGGACCTCGTCGTGCTCGGCGCGCAGCTTCGCAACGTCGATGGCCGACCATTCCTCGGCAACACGGTCGAGACGGTGCTGGAGCAGTCTGATGCCACGGTTGTGGTCGTTGCGCACCCTCGCTCGCAAGAGTCGGGCGACGCCGGCTGAGCCGAGAACGACGCCGATCAGTCTGGCGGCGTGCTGATCTCGAGCAGTCGAGGGCCGAAGCGGCGCGCCTTGCCCGCGCCGACGCCCGGGACCTCGGCGAGTTCGTCGATCGATGCTGGTCGCTGTTCGGCGATCGAACGCAAGGCATCGTCTGAGAGCACCGCGGTCGGTGCGACTCGGGCGGCGTTGGCAGCGCGCTCACGCCAGGCCTCGAGCGAGGTCACAATCGGCGTCGTGACATCTGCCAGGTCGATGTCGGGTGAGTCGTCGAGGAGCTCACGGAGCTGGTGGAGTGGTGGTGTCTCAGTCGGGGCTGAGTCGTCGGGATTGACGAACGCTTCGAGCCAGGGCGACGGCGGTCGCCCCAGGACGCGATCGCCCACCGTGCGCTCGGTGCACCAGGTTGCGTGCAGCTCGCTCTGGGCTCTGGTGACGGCGACATAGAGGAGTCGCTGCTCTTCGTCTCGGGCGGCTCGGGTGCGGGCGAACGCGATCGGCACCATGCCGTCTTCGAGACCGGCGATGTGGACGATCGGCCACTCGAGCCCTTTCGCCGAGTGGAACGTGGCCAGTTCAACCGCGTCGCCAGCGGTGCCGATCCGGTCATCGTGGCGGAGTGCAGTCACGAATTCGTCGACGCTCGCGTCGGGTTCGAGCACGAGGTGGTCGCGGGCGATGTCGACGAACGCGGTGACCATCGCGGCTCGCTCGGGGTCGAGCGCCGGCCCTTCGGCGGTTGCGTGGTCGGTGAGCGCGGCCGACAGCCCACCGGACTTCGGCCAGCGATCGAGAAGGTCGATGATCTCCGGCCGACGCAAGAGTGCGCCCTCGCCACGGCTGCGGGTTGGGATGCCGGCCGCCTCGAGTGCGTTGCGCAGGGCGGGCAGTTGGGCGTTGGTGCGAGCCAGCACGGCCTGGTGGCGCCACGGCGCCCCCGGCTTGTGGCGCCTGCGGACAGCCAAGGCGATGGTCGCGGCCTCGTCGTCGAGGTCGCACGCAGTGAGTGTGGGGGAGTCGCCTCGAAACCGAGATGACGGCTGCGGGTCCTTGCCCAGCACGCGTCCTGCCGCGGCGAGAATCTCCGGGGTCGATCGGAAGTTGGTGCGGAGGTGGACCAGCGCAATGCCCGGCAGGTGGTCGTCGATGCGATTGAGGAAGTCGGGTTCGGCGCCGTTCCACCCGTAGATCGCCTGGTCGGGGTCGCCGACCACCACGAGGCTGGACTCCGGTCCGAGCATCGATTGCAGAACGGCGAACTGCAGCGGGTTCACATCCTGGAATTCGTCGACGAAGAGGTGGCGGTGGCGCCAGCGCTGCGCGTCGGCGAACGCGGTCTCGCGCTGCATTGTGGCGTGACACAACGCGAGCACATCGTCGAAGTCGATCATGCGGCGCTCGTGCTTCTTCGCCTGGTAGGCGGTGTAGGCCTTGGCGACGAAGTCGGCCGATCGCGGTGGGCGGCGCTTGGCTGCGGCCGCGGCGTCGCCGTAGGCCTCTGGCGTGATGAGGCGGGCTCGGGCCCAACCGATTTCCGCATCGAGATCGGCGATCGTGGAGCGCTCGATGCGAGGGTGGTCCTTGGCGAGGAACGACATCCGCCGTTCCACCAGCGCCGGGTGGGTGCGGCCGGTGCTGTCCCAGAACCGTCGGAGGATGGCGAGCGCCGCGGCGTGGAAGGTCCCGGCCGCGACATCTTCTCGAAGGCCGAGACGACGGGTGCGGCCGCGCAGCTCGGCCGCCGCTCGCCGGGTGAATGTCAGGGCGAGCACCCGACGGGGGTCGATGCTGCCTTCGGTGGCGTGCCAGGCGATCCGTCGGGTGAGCACCCGAGTCTTGCCCGAGCCGGCGCCCGCGATGATGCAGAGAGGATCGGCCGAGGTCGTGACCGCGTCGCGCTGTTGATCGGTGAGACCGTCGAGGAGCGAGGCGGACGAGGACACCGCCGAACACTACCCACTCCGTCGGTAGTGTCTCGTAGGTGAAGCCGGTCAGCGCCCGTGAGTTCGAACGCCTTGTGGGCGACGCGCTCGACGCGCTCCCCGAGGAGCTCGGTCGGCTGATGGAGAACGTCGCCGTCGTGACCCACGACCGTCACCCGACCGAGGATCTGCTCGGCCTCTACGAAGGCATCCCGCTCACCGAACGCGATGACTACGGCGGGCTGGTGATGCCCGACGTCATCTCGCTCTACCGCCTGCCGCTCTGTGAGATCTGCGCCGACGACGACGATCTCGTCGAAGAGATCGCAGTCACGGTTGTCCACGAGATCGCCCATCACTTCGGAATCGACGACGAAGCGCTCCATGCCTGGGGTTGGGGCTGAGGCGAGCGGCCACCGGCGCTACGATCTCGACATGCCCTTCCCCCGTCAACTCCTCACCGACGACGAAGACCTGGTGCTCGATCTCCGGCCGCATTGGTGGTTCCTTGCGCCCGCCGGCGCCCTGCTCGTGATTGCGGTGCTGTTCGGTCTGACGGCGCTCGTGCAGGATTGGTGGGGTCCGCTGGAGGTCTTCATCGGTCTCTGGGTGCTCGGTTCCCTCGGCTGGTTCGGACTGCGCTACCTGACGTGGACCACCACCAACTTCGTTGTCACCAACGAACGGGTGATCTCCCGCACGGGCGTGGTGGCCAAGAAGGGCATCGAGATCCCGCTCGACCGCATCAACACGGTCTTCTTCAACCAGTCGCTGTTCGAGCGCGTGATCGGTGCCGGTGACATCGGCATCGAATCAGCCGGCGAGGGCGGCCGTCAGACCTTCACCGACATTCGCAAGCCCAACCTCGTGCAGAACGAGATCTACCGACAGGTCGAGGGACTCGAGGAGCGCAAACTGCAACGGCTGGGTGAGGCGGCAAGCGGGGGAGCGGCGGCTGCGGCAGCCGCGGCGGCGCCTTCGATTCCCGAACAGATCGAGAAGCTCGATCAGCTCCGGCGACAGGGCGTGGTGACCGACGAGGAGTTCGAGCAGAAGAAGCGCGAACTCCTCGACCGGATGTAGCCGGTGGAGATCGTCGACCGGGGATTCGCTGAGCTCTCGGGCAACGAAGTCCACGACATCCTGCGGCTCCGAGTCGATGTGTTCGTCGTCGAGCAGAACTGCGCCTATGCAGAGATCGACGGGCGAGATATCGAGGCCTCGACGCGACATGTGTGGGTTGGCGGTGCCGATGGACCCGCCGCCTACGTCCGGGTTCTCGACGATGGTGCCGCTCGACGAATCGGCCGTGTGGTCACCCACCCGGCCGCTCGCGGCGAAGGGCTCGCGGCCCGCCTCGTGGATCACGTGGTCGGCTCTGGCGAAGGGCCGTGGGTGCTCGACGCTCAGTCACACCTGGAGCACTGGTACGTCGCCAGGGGATTCGTCGTTGACGGAGCGGAATTCGTCGAGGACGGCATTCCCCACGTGCCGATGCGGCGAGGCTGATTCAGTCGCCAGAGAGCGGGGCCACGCGGGTCGGGTCGATTCGCAGCCGGACGACCGAGCCGACCGCGGCCGACTCGGTAAGCCGAAAGCGCAGCTCGCCGAGTGCGCCGACGACAGCAATGTCGTGGTGGTCGCCGCGAAACACGCTCGCGGTGACCGTCGCCTCCATGTCGCCGGCAGGGTCGATCGTCGCGGCGTCGCGGCGAATGACCCGTCGATCGCGGCCATCGCCGACGATGTTCGTGTGGCCGAGGAAGCGGGCCACCGTTTCGGTGCGCGGATCGGCGAAGAGTTCCGCCGGCGGTGCTGTGCGCAAGAGATGGCCGTCACTCATCACCGCGACACGATCGGCGATTGCGAACGCCTCGTCGTGGTCGTGGGTGACGTGCACTGCCGCCGTGCCGGCTGAATCGAGCACCTCGGGCAAGTCCGAGACCAGGCGGTCGCGCAGGGTGCGGTCGAGGGCGGCAAACGGTTCGTCGAGCAGGAGAAGAGAAGGCTCGGGTGCCAGTGACCTCGCGAGTGCCACCCGTTGGGCCTCGCCGCCCGAGAGGTTCTCGACCCCGCGCTCCGCAAACCCGTGGAGGTCGACCAACTCGAGTAGCTCGTCGACGCGGCGGCGCTGCGTCGAGGCGTCGACGCCGGCCATCCGCAGCCCGAAGGCGATGTTCTGACCCACACTGCGGTGGGGAAACAGTGTCGGGTCCTGGAACATCACGCCGATGCCGCGCTGGTGGGGCGGACGGGCGGTGGCGTCCGATCCTTCGATCCAGATCTCTCCGGCTGTCGGAGGTTGCAGACCGGAGAGCACCCTCAGCAAGGTCGACTTGCCGCAACCGCTCGGGCCGAGGATCACGAGGATCTCGTTCGGTGAGATCGTGAGCGAGACCTCGTGCATCGCCGTGGTGGTGCCGAATTGCACCGTGATGTCGCGGAGTTCCCACATCAGAGTGACCCCTCGTGTGTGCCGCGGACCGATTCGATCGCGAACACGGCCAGAGCAACGATTCCCATCAATACGACGGCGAGAGCCATCGCCTGGCCTCGAACCAACTCGCCTGGGGTGGACAGGAGGCGGAAGAGGGCCTGCGGAGCCGTCAGCGTGTCGGCACGGCGAGGGATGAAGGCCGTGGCCCCGAACTCGCCGATCGACACGGCGAACGCGAACGACGCACCGACGAGGAGTCCCCGGCTGGCGATCGGGAGATCGATCTCCCGGCGGACCCGGCGCGGCGACGCGCCGAGCACGGCTGCAGCCTCGTGCAGCGCAGGGTCGATTCGTCGTAGCACCGGCACCATGGTGCGCACCACGAAAGGGATTCCGACGAGGCTGTGGACGATCGGCACGATCCACCACGATGAGCGCAGATCGAGAGGCGGCTCGTCGAGTGCGATGAGAATGCCGAATCCGATGGTGACCGCGCTGGTGCCCAGCGGAAGCGTCAGCCCCAGATCGAACACATGGCGCAGCGCCCCCCGGCCGTGGACGACGACGAGTGCTGCGATCGTGCCGATCACGGCCGCGATCAACGTGGCGCTCACGGCGGCCACGAGCGAGTTCTGGATCGCGTCGGTGGCCGACGCAGGGAGCATCGAGAGCCTGGTGCCGAGCGCGCGGTAGTTGTCGAGGCCGTAGGCATTCCCGACAGTGAGTGAGCGTTCGACGACTACGAGAATCGGCAGCGCAAGCAGTGTGGCTGCGAGGGTGCCGTTGGCCGCGAGGCCAACGGGCGAGCGCCGGACCGTGGCGCGATGTGACGTCGAGACGGTGAGAGGGCGAGACCGTTCGAGTCTGGTGGCGACGGCCACGAGCGTCAGCACCGCAATGAGTTGGATCGCTGCGAGCGCGGCGCCGCTCGTGAAGTCGGTTCGGACGACGGCGTAGCGATAGATCTCTGTCTCGATGGTTGCCTGGCGCGGCCCGCCGAGCACCAGCACCACGCCGAACGATGTGAACGAGAAGAGGAAGACGATGGCGGCGGCCGCCGAGATGACCGGGCGCAGCTGCGGCAGAGTGACCTCCACGAACGTGCGAATACGGCCGGCACCGAGCACGCGGGCTTGGTCCTCCATTCGAGCATCGAGTCCGGCCCAGAACGAGCCGACCGTTCGGACGACCACGGCGTAGTTGAAGAAGACGTGGGCGATCAGGATCGCCCACACGGTGTGACGCAGCCTGATCGTTCCGTCGTCGAGTCCGAAGCGGGTGAAGAGTTCGGTGAATGCGCCGGCGACGACGATGGTCGGCATCACGAAGGGAATCGTCACGAGGGCGCGGAGCACTCGCTGGGTGCGGGCGCTCGATCGGGCGACCACCGCCGCGCCCGGGAGGGCGACCGCAAGGGTGAGCAGTGTCGAGAGGACCGCCTGCCAGAGGGTGAACCAGATGGCATCGCGGGTGCGGCCCGAGTCGAGAAGATCGCGGAGCGGGGCGAGACCGCCGTCACCGAGGCCACGCCACATGACAGTGGCGACGGGATAGACGAAGAAGACCGCGAGGAAGACCGCCGGGACGACCGCGGCCGCCGCGATCAGCCGAGAACGATTTCGACCCACCGGTCGGTCCACTCGTCGCGGTTCGCTTCGACCTCAGCCGGATCGAGGATGAGCGGATCGTCGGCAACCTGAGCGTGCGTCGCCCAGATCTCCGGAAGTTCCGCCTCATCGGAGACCGGGAACACAAACATGCTCTCGGGCACGCCGTCCTGGAACTCCTTCGACAGCAGGAACTCGATCACCTGGCCGGCTGCATCCGGGTGCTCGGTTCCGGCCAGCACGCCGGCGAACTCGATCTGGCGGTAGCACGAGTCGAGCAGCACGCCCGACGGAGCGGTGTCGATCGGCTCAGCGGCGAACATCACTTCGGCGGGTGGGCTCGATGCGTAGGAGACCACCAATGATCGGTCGCCTCCGCCCGCGGTGAATTCGCCGTAGTAGGCAGATTCCCAATCGGGGGTCACGCTCACACCGTTGGCCCGGAGATCGGTCCAGAACTGCTCCCAGTCTTCGGTTCCGGCGATGGTCGCGAGAAGAAACGCGAGGCCGGGCGACGACGACTCGGGACTCTGGACGACGAGCTGGCCCGCATTGATCGGGTCGAGTAGGTCAGCGAGCGAAGTGGGGGCTGGGCCCGGGAGAGCATCGGTCCAGTAGTTGATGCACACATCGCCGAAGTTGATCGGGGTGACGCGGAACTCGTCGTCGACCTGGAATTCGGCTCCGACATTCGCCAGTCCGTCGGCCTCGTAGACCTCGAACAGCTCGGCATCGAGGGCCCGCTGGAGGAAGGTGTTGTCGACGCCGTACATCACGTCGCCCAGCGGCTGGCCTGCGCTCAGGATCGACTGGGAGATCATCTGACCGGTGTCGCCTGCGGTCATCAACTCGACCGTGATGCCGGTCTCGCCGGCGAAGCGATCGAGCAACGACGTGTCGATGGCGAAGGAGTCGTGGGTGATCAGGGTGATCGTGACGGGTTCCGGTGCGGTCTCGGGGGCCGACGTCGTGGCTTCGCCGCCTTGGTCGCCTGCGTCAATGTTGCTGTCGTCGCTGCACGCGCTCGCGAGTAGGAGGACGCTCAGTGTGAGCGCCAACCGTCGTGTGAGTCGAGTCATGGTTCCTCCGCTGGCATTACCCAGATCAGGTTCAGGCGGGTCGCCGACGCATGTGGTCGACCTCTCAGCCCGGCTGAACCCGAGCTCCCCGATTCGATTGTGGACGCAGTCTAGGCACGCTTCGAGCCCGTAGCCTCTGCGAAATGACTGCCGTCCTCGCGCTCGCATCAGCGTTGATCATCGGCGGGTCGGACTTCAGTGGTGGCGTCGCAACGCGTCACGACAGCACATTTCGGGTCACCGCCGTGGCGCAGATCACCGGTGGTCTCACAGCGATCGTGTTTGCCCTCGTCGTGGGTGCCGACGAACTCCTGCGAGCGGATGTGCTCGGTGGCGTGGCCGCCGGCCTTTCGGGCACGTTCTCGTTCATCTGCTTCTACCGGGCGCTCTCCATCGGCGTCATGAGTGTCGTCGCACCGACGACGGCGGTGGTCGGGGCCTCGATTCCTGCCGCGGTCGGCATCGCCCGCGGCGAAGATGTGTCGGCGCTCACCGGGTTCGGGTTGGTGGTGGCCGTGATCGCGATCGTGCTGGTGACCCGGGAGGGAAGCAGCGATGCCGTCGACGCCGCGGCGTCTCGGTTGGCACTCGGTCTGGCGCTCACGGCCGGGCTCGGCTTCTCGGTGTTCTTCATCGCGCTCGCGGAGACCAATGACGCTGCGGGGATGTGGCCGCTCGTGATCGCTCGTGGTGTGTCGGTGCCGATCGTCTGCGTGGTTGCCCTTTCCGCGACCGGGCGGGTCATTCCGTCGATTCCGGTGTCGCGCCGCCTGGCTGTGCTGACCGGTGTCACCGAGATGATCGCCAATGCGCTCCTGTTGGTGGCCCTCCGTCGAGGAGAGGTTGCGGTCGCCTCGGTGTTCGGCTCCCTCTACCCGGTCAGCACCGTGCTGCTGGCCTGGATGTTCCTGAAGGAACGCGTGAACGCAGCGCAGCTCGCCGGAGTCGCCCTCGCGCTCGGCGCTCTCGTGTTGGTGGCTCGCTAGAGCTGGTGCTCGCTAGGGCTGTTCGAGTCGCGCCGGCAGCGGGCGACGGCCGTAGCGGAGGCGCAATGCCAGGATCAGCGCGATCTCGGCGATGAGCACCAGCGCGACAACGGCAGCGACCGGATGATCACTGTCGGTTCCGACCAGCCAGCCGTGGAGGCTCGCGAGCACGAAGAGCGGTGCGCTCAACCAGTGCAGGCGACGCCAGATCACGAGTGGCACGCGGACGCGTTGCCATGAGGTCGCCTGCACGATGATCAGCATCCACAGCGAGATCACACCCAACGCAACCGGAATGCGCTCGAGGTCACTGACGAACGGCACGGCCAGCTCCGCGATCGTGTAGTCCACGAAGTCGTCCAGCCAGATCGCTGCCACATGGATGACCGTGAGCACGAGCGTGAGTGCGCCCAGATGGCGGTGGAGATCGAGCAGCCAGGCGGGGGAGGGGCGCCGCTCCAGTAGGCGGCTGGTGAGCAGGAGTCCCCAGACCGTCGCGAGAGCGAGCAGGACCCAGCCGACGAGCCCGGTGGCGCGACTCAGGTACCAGGTGAACTCGTCGGTCACGCCTTCCACTCTCGCAACATCCACTCCCGGTCGTTCGGCGTTGCGAGCCAGCCGGGGTCGAGCAGGTAGCGCTGCGGAGTCCCGACGGTTGTGAGCGAGCCATCGGCCTCTACGAGCCAGGCCGTCGCCCCGAGTGTGTCGATGATCTCAACCGCATCGTCGAGTGGGGCGATTGCCGCTGCAGTCGCAATCATCTCTGCCCCGGCGGCCGACGCGGCGATCACGGCGGCGACCCGCGGGGCCGATGCCGGACGCTGGGTGAAGGGGTCGATCAGATGGTGGCGGCCGTCATGGCTTCGGCGTCGTGTCGGCCCCGAGACTGCGACGCCGCCGTTCTTCAGGCCGACGACGGCCGGCGGTAGATCGCCGCCGGGAGCCGCGATCTCGAGCAGCGCCCGGGTCTGTGAGATGACGCGGACGTCGCCGCCGATCGACACCCCTGCATACGTGGCCCGGCTCTGTGACAAGAGCTCAGCGGCCAGATCGGCGGTCCAACCCTTGGCGATGCCGCCGAGGTCGATCTCGGCGCCGGCGGGGATCGTGACGAGGCCGGTGCCGGGGTCGGTATCGACGGTCACGTTTCGATTCGGTGGCGTGTGTGCCGGACCCCAGCCATCGCTCTGCGTTGTTCGGTAGCCGGCGGCTCGGATTTCGGCTCCGCGGGTTGGGTCGAACCAGCCGCGGGTGAGTCGACTGCCGGCCAGCGCCACTTCGATGATGCGGGCGGTCGAGGGACGCGCCAACGCTGGTCCGTCGGCCGAATTCAGTTGCGACAGTTCGCTGTCGGCTCGGAACCGCGACCATCGCGCATCGAGTGTGGCGACGACCGTGAGGGCCGCCTCCACTGCGAGCTTGCCGCCGTCGGTTGTGACCTCGACCTCAGCTCCCATCGCCGGGCGGCGGGTCGTGGTCAGTTGAGCATCAGCTGACATTCGCTCGTCCGATCCGGGGAGGCGGAATCGAGGACGGCGCGGGCTCGCCCGGGTCAGCTGATGCCATCAAGGCGGCGGCTGCGAGTTCGCCCTGGTGGCGAGCGACGGCCCCGAGCGCGACGCCATCGTCGCTCGGCTCGACCTCGGCTTGCGCCGCCATTGCCCCCACCGCTCCGACCGTCACAACTGCGGAGAGGCCGGAGGCGGCCCACCGGCTCAACTTCGCCGGACGGCGACTGGGATTGGGGGAGGCGGCCATTTCGCCATTGTGAACATCCGATCGTGAAGAAACTGTGATGGACGGGCATGCTTTCGGTATGCCACGCGCCCTGAACGACACGATCGCGCTCGAATACGAGACGTTCGGCTCGCCCGATGACCCCACGGTCATCTGCCTGCCCGGTCTGGGGAATCAGCTGCTGTTGTTCGCAGACGGGTTCTGCGAGGCGATCGTGGATCGAGGCTTCTACGTGATCCGGATGGACAATCGAGACGCCGGGCTGTCGTCGATGACTGCCGAGGGCGACGACTACACGCTCGCCGACATGGCCGACGACGTGATCGCCGTGCTCGACGCTGCCGGTGTCGACGACGCGGTGGTGTTGGGCGTCTCGCTCGGCGGCATGATCGCTCAGTCCACCGCGATCGCGCACCCGTCCCGAGTGCGGGCGCTGGTGTCGATCATGTCGACCACGGGTGAGCAGGGGTTCGGGACGCCGACTGCCGACGCCATGGTCGCCCTCACCCGCGAGCCGGCACCCACGATCGCCGAGCAGGTTGCCCAGGATCTCGAGGCCCGCCGCATCTGGTCGAACCCGGACTGGTACGACGAAGACCAGATGAGGGCCTACTTCGCCTCGTGCTACGAGCGCTCGTGGGCGCCCGGCGGATCGGGCCGACAGTTCGACGCGGTGGTGCGCAGCGGCGACCGCGCCGAAGGCCTGGCGGCATTGCCGATGCCGGCACTCGTCGTTCACGGCGAGAACGACACGCTGATCGCACCGTCAGGTGGCGAACGAACCGCGGAACTGATCCCCGACGCCGAACTGCTGGTGCTCGACGGCATGTCGCACGACTTCGTGTACCAAGCGTGGCCACCCATCATCGAGGCGGTCACTGCCCTCACGGCTCGCACCTTTGGGTAGGGTCCGAAACCGATTCCGCTGCATCGAGGAGTGACATATGGGACCGCTGGCTGGAGTGAAGATCGTGGAGATCGCGGGAATCGGGCCAGGCCCGTTCTGCGCGATGATGCTCGCCGACATGGGAGCGGAAGTGATCCGTGTCGACCGAGCCGGTTCCGTTCGTGGCGGCGATCCATCCGTGCCGCCCGGTGATCTGATCAATCGAGGACGACGCTCGATCGGTGTCGACCTGAAGTCGCCCGAAGGCGTCGAGACCGTCATGCGGCTCGTCGAACAAAGCGATGGTCTCATCGAGGGATTTCGCCCTGGTGTAGCCGAACGACTCGGCATCGGACCCGACGAGTGTCTCGCTCGCAATCCTGCGCTCGCCTACGGACGCATGACCGGCTGGGGTCAAGAAGGCCCATACGCATCGGCGGCCGGACACGACATCAACTACATCGCACTGGCCGGCGCGCTTGAGCCGATGGGTCGACGCGGTGAAGCGCCGGTCCCGCCGCTCAACCTCGTGGGCGACTTCGGCGGTGGCGGCATGTACCTCGCCTTCGGTCTCGTCTGCGCAATTCTCGAAGCCCGCGGTTCGGGTCGCGGTCAGGTGGTCGACGCCGCGATGGTCGACGGCGCGGCATCGCTCATGACCTTCTTCCACGGCTTCCGGGCGATGGGAATCTGGAACGACGAGCGCGGCACCAACATGCTCGACACCGGCGCCCACTACTACGACGTCTATGAGTGCAGCGACGGACTCTTCGTCTCGATCGGGTCGATCGAGCCCCAGTTCTACGCGGAACTGCGCGAGAAGCTCGGTCTCGACGACCCGAAGTGGGACGCTCAGATGAGCCGCTCCGAGTGGCCAGCGTTCAAAGAGGAGTTCATCGAGATCTTCAAGACCAAGACTCGCGACGAGTGGTGCGAGATCATGGAACACACCGACATCTGCTTCGCTCCCGTGCTCTCGATGGAGGAAGCCCCGCAGCATCCCCACAACGTCGCTCGAGGCACGTTCGTGGAAGTCGCCGGAATCACCCAGCCCGGACCGGCGCCTCGATTCAGCCGTACCGAGGCGACCATCGAGCGGCCGCCGGCGCACGCGGGACAACACACCGATGTGGTTCTCGCCGACTTCGGCTTCACCGATGCCGAACTCGCAACGCTGCGCGAGTCGGGCGCGATCGCCTGAGATGGCGACCGCAGTCTTCTTCCACGCCCACCCCGACGACGAAGCGATCTCGACCGGCGGTGCGATGGTCAAGGCCGCCGCGGCCGGTCATCGTGTCGTGTTGGTCTGCGCGACCGACGGCGCCGTAGGGGAGCCCGTTCCAGGTTCTGTTCCCGAAGGTTCGACGCTCGGGTCGGTGCGCCTCGAAGAGCTGAAAGTCGCGGGTGAGATCCTCGGGGCGTCGCGGGTCGAGTGGCTCGGCTATGGCGACAGCGGGATGGACGCCGAGAGCACCAACGACCACCCCGACTGCTTCTGGCAGGCCGATGTCGAGGCGGCGGCCACGCGCCTCGCCGAGATCCTCACCAGCGAAGACGCGTCGGTCCTCACCGTCTACGACTCCCACGGCGGCTACGGCCACCCCGACCACATTCAGGTGCACCGGGTGGGCCACCGCGCCGCCGAGATCGCGGCCACGCCGGCAGTCTTCGAGGCCACCATGAATCGCGACCGCATGCGAGCGTTGGCAGATTTTGCCTTCGAGGGCGCCGACGACGATCCCGAACTCGCCCAACAGCGTGAAGAGATGCGCGAAACCGAGATGGGTTCGCCGGCGGCCGAGATCACTCACGAGATCGACGTCAGCCACTCTGTCGCACAAAAGCGCGAGGCCATGGCGGCCCACCGCTCTCAGATTCCCGCGGACTCGTTCTTCATGACGATGCCCGACGAGGCTTTCGTCGCCGCGTTCGGCACCGAGTGGTTCATCGAACGGGGCGCACTCCGCGCCGGCGAGCCTTACGGCGACGACTTGTTCGCCACCCTCCCCGGCGCGTAGCGCTCCGCAGCCTGCTCACATGTCGATGGCTTCGGCCACCTCGACGTTGCCGTCATTGGCGAGCACCGGACAACCCTTGGCCATCTCAACCGCGGCGTCGATGTTGTCGGCCTGGATGATGCCGTAGCCGGTCAACGGATTCCCACCGCCGCCATCGGCGACGCTGCCATCGCTGGCGATGGTCTTGGCGAACGAGATCGGGTTGCCGCCGTCGACGAGATTTTCGCCGAGGGCACCGAACCAGTTCTCCCAGGCCTTCATCATCTCGGCCATGGCTTCTTCAGAGTCGGGCATGTGGCCGGCTCCGCCGCCGTTCTGGTGGTAGGCGAGCACGTATTTGGGCATTGAATGTCCTCCGGGTCGTCTTGCTGGTTGGTTGCTGAGGCGACGAATGGCGGCGCTCGTCTTCGACAGGTTCGCGAAGATTCTCCGCGATTTCTCGTGAAGGGTCGGATTCAGGCGAGACTCGGTGCATGTCGCAGGTCATCAAGATCAATGCCATCACCGTTCCCGGGGATCTCGGTGACGAGGTCGCCCGTCGGTTCGCCGCTCGTGCCGGTGCCGTCGAAGGGATGGATGGGTTCGAGGGCTTCGAGCTCCTCCGCCCGACTGACGATCGCGAGACATGGCTCGTGCTCACGCGCTGGCGCGACGATGAGTCCTTCCATGCCTGGACCAGTTCAGCTCAGTTTCGCGACGGTCACCGCGACGCGTTGGCTGCAGGCGCGGACGCGCCGGCGCCGCTGTCGATCAGCGCTGAGCTCTGGAGCTATGAAGTCGAGCTCGGTCGAGAAGGCGAGTGATTCGCGACCTTCACAACGTTGTCAGCTGGGTCTTCATACTTGCCAACGGCGCCGTGGGCCTGTGGGCCTTGGCGGCTCACCAGTGGCCGAGGTATCGACATCGCGCCGGATGGATTGCGGTGGTCATCGCCGAGGTGGTCGTGCTCGCACAGGTGATCCTTGGCGTGATCCTGCAGGTCAACGAGGACATCGAAGGCGATCGACACCAGCTCTACGGGTTCTCTGCGTTCGCGAGCGTCGGCATCATTTTCGCCTACCGCAACGAAATGAAAGACCGGCCCTACCTGCTCTACGGGCTGGGCAGCCTCTGGCTCATGGGCCTCGGAATCCGCGCGGCCGTGCTCTAGACGCTTTGCCTAGACATTGCTTGCCTAAACATTGCTTGCCTCAGACATTGCTTGCCT
>Ga0055584_100002802_pt1 | contig 17282 bp, 18 predicted proteins | sample OSDHelmetaG_FD_58716 | JGI IMG/M metagenome (GOLD analysis project Ga0055584, IMG submission 58716) | Pelagic marine sediment microbial communities from the LTER site Helgoland, North Sea, for post-phytoplankton bloom and carbon turnover... | ecosystem: Environmental > Aquatic > Marine >... | reverse complement strand
CTGCTCAATACCAGCATTGACTACATTGTTGATATCGGTTCCAGCCGATCCCTGGCAGACGACACTCCGTCGGGTTTGCCCAAGGAAACGGTGTTCAAGAGCAAGTTCGGCGAGTCGATTCCTGTTTCGTATACCTGCTCGATTGTGGATGGAGATTCAGGTACTCCCCCACGGCGTATTTATGCTGCGCAGAACATTACTGAACGACAACGAGCGGAGAAGCGTATTCGCTATTTGGCCCGCATCGACCCATTAACCAAGATTCCAAACCGGATGCAGTTCCAGCATCTGTTGCAGCGAGGAATTGCGCGGGCAAGACGCGCCGGCAAGAGCTTGTGTCTGTTCTACCTGGACATCGATCATTTCAAGGAAATCAATGACACCTTTGGCCACCTGGCCGGGGATACCACGCTGGAAACTGTTGCCGAACGCTTGCGAGCTGCACTTCCGGAGAATTCTCTGATAGGCCGCCTGGCTGGCGATGAATTCGCCGTCATTATCAGTGATGTTGGTCCGGATGAGCAAGGGATGGGAAAAACCAGCGAGCTGGCGCAGAAGCTTTTGAACCGCCTTGCCGATCCGTTTTTTGTGCAGGGCCACGAAGTATTCATGACCGCCAGTGCGGGTGTTGCCTATTATCCGAAGGACGCCCCCAATGTCATCGATCTGATTCGAAATGCAGATGCGGCGCTCTACCACGCGAAGAAATCCGGCGGGAACATTTTCTCCTTCTACGCGCCAGCAATGAATGAAGCCTCGGTAGAGAGACTCATGACCAAGAGCAAGCTGAAGCGCGCTTTCGAACGCGACGAGCTTCTTGTTCACTACCAACCAAAATACAATCTGGAAACAGGAGAGGTATTTGGGGCTGAAGCACTTGTACGCTGGGATCTGCCCGAAAGAGGCCTGATACTGCCAGCTGATTTCATTCCTATCGCTGAGGATTCCAGTCTCATCATCGAAATTGGCGAGTGGGTGCTGGACAAAGTCTGCGAGGATTTTCGTTTGTGGCAGCGATCTGTCCCATCGCCGGGACGGGTCTCTGTCAACCTGTCACTCAAACAGCTCAGGCAACTAAACTTCGTTAACCGGATCTCCGCGATCATGCGGGGTCATGAGATGTCACCGACATCACTGGAACTGGAAATTACAGAAACCACACTGATGGAAAACCCGGAGCGAACCATAAAAATGCTGGATGAGTTGTACGGGCTCGGTCTGCATCTGGCCATTGACGATTTCGGTACCGGCTACTCTTCGCTGAGTTCTCTGCAACAATTCCCGATCAGCACACTCAAGATTGATCAGTCCTTCGTCCGTAACATAGCCAGTAATCCGGATGATGCGATCATCGTGGATACGATTATCCAGATGGGTCGCAATATGCACATGGATGTCGTCGCCGAGGGCGTTGAGGATGAAGCGCAGTTGAATTTCCTGCAGAAGCTCGGATGTACCTACGCTCAGGGCCTGTTGTTCGGTGACCCGATGAGCTCGAATAATTACCTTGAGCTGCTTCTGGCACAAGTCGAGGGTACCGATACCTACCGCGCGCTATTCGCGTGACTTCACTCCGGCTCTCCAACGTGCTTAAATTGCGGTCGAATTCCTAACTACCTGCAGCTCAGCTGCGGGAACAATCTGAAGTTGATCCAATGACAAAATTGACAAAACTGATTATTTCTCTCGCCCTTGTTTTCCTGGCTCCGCTCGCACTGGCCTGTGATTATCCAGCGCCGCCAAAGGATCTCCCGGATGGCGCGACCGCCACAAAAGAAGAAATGCTGGCTGGCGTAAAATTGATTTCGGCATACCAGGAGGAGATGACCACCTATCTTTCCTGCATCGAGGCTGATCAAATCATGGCCATGCAGGCGTTTGCCGAGGACGACGAGGAAGGCAAGATCCGAAGCAAGAGCAATTTCGACAAACGATACAACGCTGCGGTTGACGAGCAAACCAAGGCGGTCGAGCAGTTCAATCTTGAAATCAGGACTTACAAAGCGCGATAGATCGCGCGCAACCTGAATCTTGCACAATCAACGCCCGTCATTCGACGGGCGTTTTTTCATCGATCGGCTTACAGGTTATCGATTTCACGCCCCAGGTCGTGCTTGCTTTCAGTAACAATTCGCTCCAAAACCCGGATGCGTTCCTCCAGCATTTCGATTTTCTTCAGAGAGTCTTCGAGTTCAGGGTCGTGCTGTCTTTTTTCGTGTTTCATTTTTAGGTACTTCTGATAGCTGTCCGCCGCAAAAACGACTGCAACGATACATAGGACATAAAACATGGTGTTCATAGGCGCATCCCTTTGCTTTTAGCCTTTATCACAGGCGGCTCAATTCCTGTTCGAGTTGAAAGCGGCGCGACGTAACGACTTTTTCCAGACGTACCAATCGTTCGTCCAGTGAGCGACAGCGACGATCAATGTCGGCCTTCACAGACTCTTCGGGTGCTACCGCAGATTCCGCTTCTTTCTGCCTTTTGCGGGCCTTGCGCGCCCTCCGCGATCTTCGTCGTCGGCAAATGAACTCCTCATCTTCGGTGTCAAAGTTCAGTCTCGATGCCGAGGGAATCAGGAACACAGCCGCCAGATAGGCAATAACGGCTATTGGCATTGCCATGAGAAACGAAACGAACGCGAGAAATCGGGTCACCTTCAGGTTGAAGCCCAGGTAACCGGCCAGGCCAGCGCACACGCCGCCCAGCAAAGCACGGTCCGCATCTCTGTAAAGTCGCCCGTGTGGACCGGCATTTATCGTAATCATGAATGCCTCCAGTCATTCCGCTTATATCGATACCAGAAGTCATTCTCGCTATCGTTCCCGGAGAATACCAGTGGCTTCTCTCTGATCAGTATGGTTGCTCCGAGATAGACTGCAGCGGTCAGGCCGAAGAACAACAACAAAGAAATTATCGCTATAACCCTGACCGTACCGACGCGAAAATTGAAGCGGTCAGCCAGTCCGGCACACACACCGAATACCCAGCCATTCTCTCGATCGCGATAAAAACCACGCAAAGGTCCGTAGTCAGTATTCCAGGTCCTTCGACTCATTCTTCTGTCCTCCAGGTCACGATTATTCTGACGTTGCCGCCTTCCCATCTGCTACACGACGCTTCATCGCGTCCAGCTCTGCCTTGATTGACTCCTCGGCTTCGAGACTCGCAAACTCGTGATTCAGGTCCTTAGGCAGCCCGAGATCGTAAGCTTCAACACGCCCTTCCACGTCATCGATTCGTCGCGTGTATTGTTCAAAACGCACCATGGCATCATCGATCTTGTAATCATGAATTTTCTTTCGTGCGGCAAGACGGCTGTTCGCAGTCTTATGGCGCGCCAGCAGCGCTTTCTGTCGCGCCTTGGCATCCTCAAGTTTGCTCTCGAGACGCGAAATATCTTCGTTGAGTTTGGCTAGTCCCTCATCGACCGCCATGTAGTCCTGCTTCAGTGCATCAACTGCCGCCGCAACTCGGGACTTTTCAACCAGCGCCGCTTTTGCCAGGTCCTCACGGCCTTTGCGCAACGCCAGCTCCGCCTTTCCATCCCAGTCGTTCAGATCGCGCTCGAACGTCTCAATGCGACGATTCAAATCTTTTTTGTCCGCTATTGAGCGAGCCGCCGCTGAGCGAACCTCGACCAGCGTATCCTCCATCTCCTGAATCATCAGGCGGACGATCTTTTCCGGGTCCTCTGCTTTGTCCAGTATCGCGTTGATATTGGAGTTCACGATGTCACTGAATCTCGTGAATATGCCCATGGAACTTTCCTCTCATTGTTTGAAACCTGCTTATGTAACTGCAGCAATCGTGCCAAGTGGGCCGAAGCTACGTAACTTAATGTTTTAAAAGAATATTACAGGCTTTGATGGAGCGAACATACAAAACCAGAATTGGCGGTTTTGACTAATTATTAGCTTTTTTCGCTAACGTTTGGCTAAATACACCAATGTCGATACCCCAGCAGTCACAACCCATCATCGGTGAAGCGCCAGTATTCCTTGAAATGCTGGAACACGTTTCACGCGCCGCACCACTGTCCAAGCCGGTTCTGGTCGTTGGCGAGCGAGGCACGGGCAAAGAACTCATCGCATCGAGGCTGCATTTTCTCTCGGAGCGCTGGGAGCAGAATGTCGTCAAGGTTAACTGTGCAGCGCTGACAGAGTCGATTCTCGAGTCTGAATTGTTCGGGCATGAGGCGGGCGCTTTCACTGGTGCCGCGAAAACGCATATCGGTCACTTTGAACGAGCTGATGGCGGAACACTCATTCTCGACGAGCTTGCGACAATCTCCCTTCGTATGCAGGAAAAAATTCTACGAACGATAGAGTACGGTGAAGTTCAGCGCGTCGGTGGAAGCGAAACCCTGCGGGTGGACGTGCGCATCGTCGGTTCCACCAACGCCGATTTACAGCGTCTGGCATCCGATGGAAGCTTCCGAAAAGACCTGCTTGATCGACTCGCTTTTGACGTCATTAACGTGCCGCCGCTGCGAGAACGACTCGAGGACATCATGCCGCTGGCCCATGCTTTCGCGATCAATATGGCGAGCGAACTTCGCTGGAGTTACTTCCCTGGCTTCAGCTCGCGAATCTCATCAGCGTTATTGCGCAACCGATGGCCCGGTAACGTGCGTGAACTGAAGAATACGATTGAACGCTCCGTCTACCGGTCACAGAACCCGGAGCAGCCCATCACCCGGCTTGCGCTTGATCCCTTCGACACGCCCTTCAAAATCGACGATGCCAAGTCGGCGGCAAGTATTTCCGCCACACCGCTGCGTGCGCCTTTGCTCCCCGCAGATCTCACGCAGCGATTGATAGAAACAGAAGTGAATCTGCTAAACGCTGCACTGGACAAGACGCGATTCAATCAGAGAATGGCAGCCGATCTGCTGGGGCTGAGCTATCACCAGTTTCGTGGCAAGCTGCGAAAGTTCAACATTCGCAGCAAACCGTGAAGCGCTTTTTGCTGCCTAGCTCTCGTCGCGGTAGCGGCGGACGTAAATAGCAGCCGTAGATAATAACCCGCATACCAGCACCCCTGCCCACATAGCAGGACTTGTCAGAAACTGCACGATATCCAGGTGAACAAGCAGACTGGTGGCATCTTCTGCTATACGCCACTGCTCCTCATCAAAGAATTTCTCGATGTCCACCGTGCGAAACAGTGGCAGCCCATCCCCTCGGCCAAGAACGTTTTCCGCGAAAATGTGAGACCTGAGAATAATTCCCTCGAGCAAGCCTATGAGAACTAGCGGCATGAATGCCATCAATAGTGGTGACCGCTTGGTGTATGCCGACACCAGCAGGAACCAGCCTATGAAAGGTGACATCCAGATGCCGCTCGCAATAACGACGATAAATGCGGCCAGCCAGTTGTCCAGCAATGAGACGGAACTCCAGATAAGCACTCCAGCGTCACCGCCCTTTATCGACACCCATATGCTCACAACAATCAGGTTGATCAGGTGGGTGGCGACTATTCCAATCACCGTAACCAGGGGAATTAGGAATATGGCCGTGATCAGTTTGGAGACAACGGTTTCGGCATCGGTAACGGGAAGCGAGCGCCAAAAAAGAATGCTCTTGTCTTTGCGTTCGGCATACAAAGAGTCCAGGCAATAAAATACCGTCAGAATAGCCAGCGCGATGATAAATACCCATGACGTTCCCAGGAAGAACCCGGTGAGCACAGCCTTTCGTTCGGGATCGCCTGCGAGATTCTGTGCACCGAAGATTGCGACATCGAGTTCTGCTGCAAACCCCGAAGCAAACATCAACATCGCCAGCACACCGAGCGAAACAACAACGGCTATTGCTGCCGGCGTTACATAGATAGAACGGTGTTCCCAAATCTCTCGTTTTACGAGTGCCAATTGATGCATGATCATTTCCGCGCTCCCTTCACTTTCGCGACGAAGAGGTCGGCCACAGACGGCGTTCTAAGGTCGCCAAATTCCTCCAGGTGCTCGCGGCTGATGCCCTCGAACAACATTACCGACTTCCCAAACATCTGCCCTTCGGCGATAGGTCCGAGTCCTCGTGCCCGGTCTGCGTCGTCTCCGGATACCGCGATTTCGGTATAGGTATCGGAGAGCGCCTCCATCGGCGAGTCGAGCAATATTCGACCATCATTGATAAACATTATGTCCGTCAGGAGATTTTCGACTTCCTCGACCTGGTGAGTAGTCACCAGTATCGTGCGCTCCTCGTCGAAGTAATCATTCAAAAGGTTTGCGTAAAACTCCTTTCGAAAAATGATATCGAGGCCCAGAGTCGGTTCATCCAGAATCAGCAGCTTCGCATCGATCGACATGATGATGGACAGATGCAACTGCGTGACCATGCCCTTCGATAACTCCTTAACCTTTGAGTGCGCCATTATCTTTGTTTGCTGCAGCAGCTCGTTCGCCTTTTCTCGGGAAAAATTGGGATGAACGGCTTCGACATAGTCGAGCAACTGACTGACTTTGATCCAGCGCGGCAAGACCGCAACGTCGGCAATGAAACAAATATTCTGCATCAATTTTTTGCGTTGCCTGAAAGGGTCCAGTCCCATCACCGATAACTGACCCTCGCAATCTGTCAGTCCCAGCAGAGCTTTCAGCAAGGTTGTCTTTCCAGCACCATTGGGGCCGATCAATCCGAGAATCCTGCCACTTTCGATTTCAAAGCTGACGTTATCAACGGCGGTAAACGACCCGAATTTCTTGGTGACTCCTGTCGCAGTGACCAAACTAGTCATTTTCCCCTCCAGAATCCTGTGATGGTTTGTTTGGCTCTGCCTGTTTTGGCAAGTCGGCCAGATTCAGATCAAGACGCTCAATAGTGGCAATGACCAGCGGCCATTCCTTCTCAAGGAACCTCTGCCGCTCGGCCTTCAGGAGTTTCGTACGTGCTCCCTCATTGACAAACATGCCTCTGCCTCGCTTCTTCTCGACGAGCCCCTCGTCAACCAGCTCCTGATAGCCCTTGAGGACCGTGAGCGGGTTGAGTCGATATTCAGCAGCAACGTTTCTGACTGAGGGCAACGCATCACCGTCGGTCAAAACCTCTTCCAGGATCATTGCAACAACCCGGTCTCTGAGCTGCCGATAAATCGGCTGGTCTTCGTTCCACTTTGGATCCATTACCTGTCGATTCCCTGTTTGGCGCAGGACATGCGCACATAAGTAAAAAGGCGTCGGTCCGTTAATACGGACCGACGCGAAAATTCCGTCGCTACTTTACTCGTCTTCGCCACGGAAATGACTCATTCGGTGACCACAGATATGCTGACTTTCAGCGCCTTATCACCGATGTGACCGTTGAGATCAATATTAAGTCGATCTTCCAGAGCTGTGATCGGGGCTACCGATAAGCCCTTATTGGCCGTATCGACCGCGTAAGCTCTCGCATCCGCCTGTCCGGCCACCAACGCCACTATCATCAGCAGCATCACTGCCAGGCTGATGTAGTCGTTAAAATGTACGGTTGGTTTGCTCATTTTCTTTCACCCGGGAAATCCGGGGCCTTAGTGAATGGGTGTTATAGTTGACTATAACACTAAGAATTTTGTTTGCAAGCCCTTTCTTTGCGCTTTTCTAACCCTCAGCCGTCGTTTCTCTCGTTTGTATCGTCACAGGTAAGAGGAAATCTCAATGACTCTCGGACGGGTTACAGCACTACAGGAGCCGGAACCGCGGCCAGAGGCCCTTTGCAGCGCGAACAAGCTGGCCTATGCTCAACGCATGGGTCATGTTCCTGAAGACAGCGCACTGATGTTGAGGTATCAGGATGGCGATACGTCGGCATTCGAAATCCTGTACCTGCGCCACAATGACGCGCTTTACCGCTACCTTTTGCGCCTTTGTCGCCACCCGGCAACTGCGGAGGACATATTCCAGGATGTCTGGGGAAAAATCATCAAAGCCCGCGCAAGTTATCGACCAACTGCGAAATTCACCACCTTCATGTACCGGGTCGCTCACAATTGTTTTATCGATCACGTGCGCCGCAACAAACGCCATGCGAACAATGCGGGATTACAGCCGGAACTGCACGCTGACACGTCAGAGCAGCCCGACACAATCGCAGAACGCAGCCTTGCGAAGGAGCGGCTGGCTCTGGCGTTACAGGATTTACCGGATGAACAGCGGGACGCGTTTTTGCTGCATGAGGAAGCTGGACTCAGTATCGACCAGATAGCGTCTGTAACCGGCTGCAATCGTGAAACCACCAAAAGCCGACTTCGCTACGCGATCAATAAACTCCGCGCTGCGATCGAGGAGCCGCAATGACAATCGAGAAAGAGCCATTTGAAAGAGACGACCTCGTAACCGAGACGTATCGCGAACTCGGCATCGAGAAAGCCCCTGAGCACCTGAACCAGCGCATTCTTCGAATGGCATCTGGCGAGGGCGGACAATCTTCCGCACGCAATTTTCTCTTCGCCGCCTGGATGAAACCGGTGGCGTGGGCGGCAACGATCGGGCTGAGCCTGGCGATTGTGCTCGAGCTGTCAAGAGTGCCGATGACGCCTGGTCCGTCCGACTACCTGCCTGCCGCAGAATTGATACGGGAGAAGGCGGCACAACAAGACACCGACGCGTTCGAGCAAGATGAGCATCCAGCAGAAGCTAAATCAGAGGCAAGTCGGCGGTCGGTCAGTGAAGATGAATCCGGACGCAGCACTGCAGCGCACGACAGCGTGGAAATCTTCAGCCGCGAACCGAAAGGCACGTTGGATACTGTTGCAGCACCAGCACAGTCCAGTCAGGTGGCATTACCGGCAACGACCGAAACCTCTGCTGCGAAAGAACGAGCGGTGGATTCTCCCGCAGAGAGACTGCGTTTGACGGATCTTCCTGCTCAGAGCAAACGAATGGCGGACATTCCTGCTCGGAGCAAACCAGCGGCGGACGGTCTCGCTGACAGCCAGCCTATGGCTGCCTTCGCATTATCGGCGGAGCAGTCCGATGCTGGCGATTTCTGTGACGTATCCGTACGTCTTTCCGAAGAGACCTGGCTAGCATGCATCGAGAATCTGCGGCGGTCTGGCAGTGAAGAAGCCGCCGACAGGGAATACGAGGCATTTATTCTTGAGTACCCCGTTGAATCTCACGGTTCAGAGAACAATAAGTAGTCAACACCCGTGTCGGATGCTGCTGCCGGTGCTAAAATTCCCGGCCACTCTATAGAAATCGTCAAGCAGGAAATCAACGATGAAAGCACCCGTTCGCGTCACCATCACTGGCGCTGCTGGCCAGATCGGCTATCAGCTCGCATTTCGTATCGCCTCTGGCCAGATGCTCGGCTCTGATCAGCCGGTCATTCTGCAGCTTCTCGAGATCCCGCCGGCACTGCCAGCCTTGCACGGCGTTGTAATGGAACTCGATGATTGTGCCTTCCCTACCCTTGCCGGGGTCGTAGCGACCGATGATCCAAATATGGCTTTCAAAGACAGTGACTACGCGCTGCTCGTGGGCGCGCGACCGCGCGGTCCGGGCATGGAGCGCAAGGATCTGCTTGAGGCGAATGCCGCAATATTCTCGGTTCAAGGCAAAGCCATGAACGACCATGCCAGTCGCGATATCAAAGTCTTGGTCGTCGGCAATCCAGCGAACACCAACGCCCTGATCGCAAGCAGCAATGCACCGGATATCGACGCGGGTAACTTCACCGCGATGACCCGCCTCGACCACAATCGGGCGAAGGCACAGCTCGCGACCAAAACCGGCTCTCATGTTAACGACATCACCTGCATGACGATCTGGGGAAATCACTCGGCCACGCAGTATCCCGATATCAGCAACGCCACTATCGACGGCAAGAGCGCCTCGGGTCTGGTCGATAAGGAATGGTTAGCAGACGAATTCATTCCGGTCGTTCAAAAACGTGGCGCTGCGATTATTGAGGCGCGAGGCGCCTCGTCCGCTGCGTCGGCGGCCTCCGCGGCGATTGACCACATGCACGACTGGGCGCTTGGCACGCCTGAGGGTGATTGGGTAAGCATGGCGATACCCGCTGATGGCAGCTACGGCATCGAACCCGGCATCGTATATTCCTATCCGGTCCGCTGCAGCGGCGGTCGATACGAGATTGTTCAGGACCTCAACATCGACGACTTTAGTCGAGCGCGAATGGACGCTACTGAAGCCGAGCTTCGCGAGGAACGCGCCGCGATTGAGGAACTCCTATAAAATCACCAGGCCATAAAGAGGGTTAGATCTTGTCCGAATTCATAGTTGGATTATTTTGGTTCTTGCTGTTTTTCGGCGGTGGAATTTTCCTCGCCTACCGGCGTATTGATCTTCGGACGTCGACGATCGCTACCGGCATCGCCGTGGGTGCCTATGTTGTTTTGGGTGACGGCAACTTCCTCTGGAAACTTCTGATGATCGCGGCCTTCGGCGCGATGGTCGTCCCGAACATCATCGAATTTCGGCGCGAGAAACTTACCAAGCCTCTGCTCGCAATCTATCGAAAGATGCTCCCCAAGATGTCGGATACTGAGCGCGAAGCGCTTGAGGCCGGCAACGTCGGCTGGGACGGCGAATTGTTCTCCGGGATGCCGCAGTGGGACAAGTTGATGTCCTATCCGGCACCCAAATTATCCGATGAAGAACAGGCCTTTCTCGACGGTCCCTGCGAGGAACTCTGCGCCATGCTCGACGACTGGGATGTCTGTCATGAGCGCGCAGACATGCCGAAAGAAGTTTGGGACTACATCATCGAGAAAAAATTCTTTGCGATGATTATTCCCAAGCAATACGGCGGACTTGAATTTTCGGCCTACGCGAATGCGGTCGTGATTACCAAGCTCGCCAGTCGCAGCCCTACCGCCTCGTCGACTGTTGGTGTCCCAAATTCGCTGGGACCCGCGGAGTTGCTGCTGCACTACGGAACTGAAGAACAAAAAGATCGCTATCTTCCCGGTCTCGCGGCTGGCACAGAAATCCCCTGCTTCGCACTCACCTCGCCGCAGGCGGGATCTGATGCTGCGGCACTGATCGACAGCGGAGTTGTCTGCAAGGGTAAGTGGAACGGCAAGACGATAACGGGCATCCGCCTGAACTGGGACAAGCGCTATATTACGCTCGCTCCCGTCGCGACCGTACTGGGCCTCGCCTTCAAACTTTACGACCCGGATCACCTGATCGGAGACGAAGAGGAGCGCGGCATCACCGCCGCACTGATCCCTGCGGACACACCCGGAGTGGTCGTTGGACGGCGTCACTATCCTCTGACGATCGCCTTCCAGAATGGCCCAACGTCCGGAAAAGACGTGTTCGTGCCACTCGATTACATCATCGGCGGGCCCGAAATGGCGGGCAAGGGCTGGAAGATGCTGGTCGAACTGTTGTCTGTCGGACGAGCCATTACTTTGCCCTCAACCTCTGCGGGCGGTGGGCAAGCAGCGAGTTACGCGAGCGGCGCGTACACGACTATTCGCAAGCAGTTCAATACATCTATAGCGAGTTTTGAGGGTGTCGGCGAAGCGCTGACCCGTATCGCAGGACACAGCTACATTATGAATGCTGCGGTGGCCGTGACCGCCGGCGCGATTGACCAGGGTGAGAAACCCGCTGTGCCGTCTGCCATCCTCAAGTATCACTGTACTGAAATGGCCCGCATGGTAGCCAACGATGCCATGGACGTACATGGCGGCAAAGGCGTCATGATGGGGCCAAATAACTACCTTGGCCGAGCTTATATGGCGACGCCGATCGCCATTACGGTCGAGGGTGCCAATATTCTTACGCGCAGCCTGATCATCTACGGTCAGGGCGCAATTCGATGTCATCCTTTTGTCCTCCGGGAGCTGAATGCAGCCGGCGATGAAGATCAGGATCGTGGTCTGATCGAGTTTGACGATGCGTTGTTCGGTCATATCGGTTACGCCGTCAGCAACATGGCGCGATCGTTTTTCCTTGCAATTACCCATGCGAAATTCAGCAGTGTTCCACTCAACACACCCACTCGCCGTTACTATCAGAATATCAATCGCTACAGCGCGAATTTCGCGCTGGCATCCGATTTCGCCATGCTTACCCTGGGCGGTGACCTCAAAAAACGCGAACTTCTGTCGGCAAGGCTTGGCGATATCCTGAGCTCAATGTATCTGGCATCGACAGTGCTCAAGCATTTCGAAAACCAGGGGCGTCGCGCCACCGACCTGCCGTTAGTGGAGTGGTCAGTACGCGCACTGATGTATCAGGCACAGGAGTCGCTCCACGCATTCTTACGAAATTTCCCCAATCGCTGGGTTGCCGCGATTCTGCGATTTTTCATATTCCCGCGCGGTCGTACCTATTCCGCGCCGTCCGACGAGATTTCAGCAAAGGTCGTCGAACTGATTACGACACCCGGCGAAGCGCGCGAACGCTTGTGCCAGCACGCCTATACGACGCTTGAGCCGGGCAACCCGCTTGGCTTGCTACAGGAAGCGCTCGAACTGACGAAAGAGTTTGAGCCCGTTGAACGCCGCCTGCGTCAGGCAAAAAAGGAAGGACTGTTGTCATCGGACTATCTGGGCGAGCAAATCGACGAGGCCGAAAAAGCACAGGTGATCAGCAAGGCAGAAGCGCGAAATATGCGGTCCTACCATGAGAAGGTCCTCGCGCTCCTGGCTGTCGACGACTTCGACCCCAGTGAACTCGGCCGACAGTCGCCGCAGCAAGGCGCAACGACACCGCCGGCAAAGGCCGCCGCCAGACCCGCCCGGAAAACGACGAAGAAGACGCCTGCAAAAAAGAAGGTCATCAGGAAGAAAGCCTCTTCCGGGGGCAAAACCTCGAAAAAGAAGACAACCTAGGCTAGCGGCCGCGCATCATGCCAAATACGACCGGTCCACTGTACGAGTCCCTATACGTCATTACGGCGGATATCCGCGAGGACTTCGAGAACTGGCTGCACGAGTTCCAGGCGCGGTCGGCTGAGGAGCCGGGCATCGAGGATGCCAGGGGATATGAGGCTAATCAGGACGACGATTTTCTCCGATATGTTTTTCGCTTTCGAGCAACTGATGACAATGCAATGGACGCGTTGCTCGATGGCTACTTCAGCGATTCGGACGGTGAGGTCGCGGAGCTGTTTGGTGACAACGTTTCAATAGAGAGTCGCGTTCTCAGAGAAGATGATTCACGCGATCTACCGGCAAGTGACAACCCAAACTGTCTCAATTGCGGGAACCGTTTGCGCGGCCAGTACTGCGGCAATTGCGGCCAGCGCTCGCGCAATCGTCTGATTAGTATCTGGCAGCTAATGCAGGAGGCATTCGGCGATCTGTTCGAGCTCGACTCAAGGCTTTGGCGCACTTTATTGCCGTTGTTGATCAGGCCAGGCCAACTGACCAGAGACTACCTGGAAGGCAGACGCGCGCGCTACATGCCGCCATTTCGAACCTACCTGGTCCTCAGCGTTATCTTCTTTGTTGTCGCTTTTTTTAATCCAAAGGATGACCTGAGCCTGTTCTTCGAACCGGAGTCTCCGCCGACCGCTGAGGAAGCCGCGCTGTCGGAGGAAGAGACGAAGCAGGCGGAACAGAAGAAAGAGGAACAGCTCGACGCCGCGTTGGAAAAACTCAAGGCTCTGGAAGCGGAAGGCAAGATTGCGGATGAGGTTGTTGCGGAGTTCGAGGACAGTAAAGGTCTTGAGATTACATTCAACGACGACGATGACGAAAGCAGCCTTTTCGGCGATTGCGAAGATATAAACGTGTCGGACGATGACGATGTGCCCGAATGGCTGACGAGACGCTTCTCGGAAGAGCGTCTGAAACAAATATGCGAGCGCAATAACGCCCGCGGGAACGACAATTTCGTTGACGCCATATTGGACAATATCCCGGTCGCGTTGATCGTCCTCTTGCCAATCATGGCGCTGGTGCTAAAAGCGCTGTACCCGCTTTCGAGGCGCTACTTTGTCGAACATCTGCTTTTCTTCGTGCATTTCCATGCATTTTTCTTCCTGATTCTGATATTGCAGATTCTGTTTGCGCGATTCACCGGTTTATTAGGGCCTGAGGACGGCGCGATCGACTCCATCAGCACATTGATTATTGTCGCGACGTCGTTCTACGTTCCGGTGTATCTTTACAAGGCAATGCGCCATGTATACGGGCAGGGGCATTTAGTGACTATTCCCAAATACCTGATTCTGTCGGTTACTTACCTTACTGGTGCAACTTTCACGATGGTCGGCGCGCTCTTGTTGGCCGTGCTATCGGCCTGATAAAAGGAACAGACAATGAAACTTCGACTATCCATTATGGTATTGCTCTTTTCGATAACTGCTTGCGGCGAAAAACCTGCTGAAGAAGCGATCGAGACAGAGCAGATGGCCACGGCGGCTGAAGCCGCCGTAAGCAAGCCCCCGCCAATTCCGCGTACCGCATCGAACGAAGGCGCAAGCGTGTTTTTCATAACGCCAGCAGACGGGGCTACTGTCACAAACCCGATCAGCGTTGAGTTCGGTATCGCCGGTATGGATGTCGTCAAAGCGGGCAATAATCAGCCAAATTCCGGGCATCATCATCTGCTTATCGATACCGAATTGCCGGATTTTGGCCTGCCGATTCCGGCGGATAAACACCACATTCACTTCGGTGACGGCAGCGTCAGTACCCAAATTACGTTGCCACCAGGCGAACACAAGCTACAAATGATACTCGGCGACCACCTCCATATACCGCACAATCCGCCCCTCACATCTGCACAAATCACTATTATGGTGGAATAATTAGTTGAGCAAACTGCCCGGGGACACTAAACTCGCCGGGCTAAACAGAAACCACTAATGAATCATTCCAACAAAAATAAGCCTATAGGAATCAGCGGACTTGCCGCCTACATCCCGCCGTATCGGGTGTGGTTGGAGGACTGGTGCACCTGGACGGACAGTCAGTGGCCGAAAATCCGCGAAGTCGTTGGGCGCAGTTTCCGCGTGCGGGGGCCCAATCACAGCGTCTACACGCTAGCGGCCAACGCGGTCATACGCCTTATTGATCAATACGATGTCGACCCGAGTCGCGTCAAATTCCTCGGTCTTGGCACTGAATCCAGCACGGACAATTCGGCTGGCGCAATTATCGTAAAAGGCATGGTGGATCAGGCGCTTGTGGCGCGAGGAAAGTCGCCAATCTCTCGTAGCTGCGAGGTGCCGGAGTTCAAACACGCCTGCCTTGGCGGCGTTTACGGAATGAAAGGTGCGATTCGTCATTTGGCGCTGGATGGCAAAGGCAGCCAGGCCATTGTGGTCTGCGCCGATATCGCCGAATACGCACGAGGCAGCTCAGGCGAACCGACCCAGGGTGCCGGCGCGGTGGCGATGCTTCTTGAGGAAGACCCGCAGCTCGCGATCGTCGATCTTGTTGGATCGGGCTCCGCATCAGACTACCGAATCATGGATTTCCGCAAGCCGATGATGCGATTCTGTGGTCAGGATCGATCCGAGACACACCAGGTTCAGGACTTTCCGGTATTCAACGGAAAATACTCCACAACCTGCTACATCGACGAAACGCTGCACGCGCTCAATGACATGTATGAGAAGCGCGGCCTAAATTCGATTGAACACCTGCGTTCGCTCCGCACACTATTCCTGCACCGGCCTTATCGCCGCATGCCGGAAACCGGCTGGGCGGTCTCTTATCTTTTCGCGCTGGGTCAAGGTACTGCCGAGGACCGGGCGGAACTTGCCTCCTATTGCTACGAGGCTGGCGTCGATATCGAGGCGCTGCTCGCCGAGATGGTCAGCAAACCTGATATCCCGAGCCTGGCGGCCCCCGAACGGCTGCAGTTTGAAGCCTACCCGATGGCGATGGCCGTATTGCGCGCTTTCCGTGCTTCACGACGTTTTGGCCATGAAATTCTCGAAAAACTGCGACTCGGCAGCGACACCATGCTCGACCTTGGGAACCTCTATACAGCCGCATTGCCGGCCTGGATGGCGGCCGGGTTCGAGCAGGCTCTTGAAGAAGACTCGCTATCGGTTGGTGAGGAAGTATTGACCCTGGGGTACGGCAGCGGTGATGCGGCTGAGGTGATTCCTTTCTTCATGGCCGAGAACTGGCGTGCGGCGGCCGCAAAGATTCAATTCAGCGATGCAATGGAACTGACGCTTGATCTTGATCGTGAGCAATATGAAGCACTGCATGACGGTCTACGGGTACGCGGACTGGATTACATCGCAAGAAACGAATTCGTCATAGAACGCGTCGGAACTGCCGAGGATCGCCACTTTTCCGATCTGGGCATCGAGTACTATCGCTACATCGCGTAACGGGCAAGCTGCCCGGCGTAGCTATCTTTCAAGGTTTGCCACTCCCTTACAAACCAGGGCGTAAATCGCTCTGGATGCGCACCGAGCTCATCATCCAGACTCGTCGCCGAAACAAAGCGAATACTCTCTATTTCACTGTCGTTGGGGAGAATATCTCCGTTAATCTTGCCGAGATAAACGTGACACAGCTCGTTTTCTGAGCCGGCTTCACCAAAGCGCGCCTGATAGCAAAACTGATAGATATGCTCGAGCTCAGCGGCCGTATTCAGTTCGTCATGCAGCCGCCGCATCGTAGCAACCGCTAGCGTCTCGCCGCGCCGGGGATGACTACAGCAAGTGTTTGACCAATACCCCGGCCACAAACGTTTTTGGACACTGCGCTGCTGCAATAACAGTTCTCCTGCGTCGTTGAATAAAAATAATGAAAACGCACGATGCAACACGCCCGGACCATCGTGACAGTCGGCTTTCGATCCGAAGCCTATTTCGTTGTCGTCAGCATCGACCAGAATGAGCTCTTCACTCTCCGACGACACAACCCGGTGCAGATCACTCAATTGACTTTCCTTTGGCCAGGGTGGGTTGTAGTGTTTCGAAGCCTGCCTGATGCAGCGCGGACCGCACTGCATCTTCTGAACCCGGGCACAGGGCGACTATCGAGCCACCTCCACCTGCCCCGGTTAGCTTCGCTCCCAGTGCGCCGCTCTGCCGCGCGATCGAGACCATGTTTTCCAGCTCGGGTGTGGAAACCTGGATGGCATTGAGCAGGCCGTGACACAGATTCATTAATGAACCCAGCCTCTCGTAATGCCCGGCCACCAATGCCTCTGCGCCCGCCTTACTAAAGCTGTCAATCTGATCGAAGATCGCGTTGTACCCGGACTCATCCTGTTCGAGACGCGCCTTGACGCCCGCCACCTGCTCGTAAGTCGATCCAGCCGTGTGGCTAAAACCGATCAGCAGCGGCGGCATTTCATGCAGCGGCAATTCCTCTATTTCCAAAGCAGCCGATTTTCG
>Ga0055584_100002801_pt1 | contig 17283 bp, 13 predicted proteins | sample OSDHelmetaG_FD_58716 | JGI IMG/M metagenome (GOLD analysis project Ga0055584, IMG submission 58716) | Pelagic marine sediment microbial communities from the LTER site Helgoland, North Sea, for post-phytoplankton bloom and carbon turnover... | ecosystem: Environmental > Aquatic > Marine >... | reverse complement strand
CTCGGCTACGCCTTTTCGCTCGACTACCGCGACCGCCGCGGTCACGCCTATATGCTAGAAGACCAGGAAAATACCGGCCGCCAAGCTGCTCCTCTGACGGGCTCTTGCCTGCACTGCCATGCCGCAATTATGCCGCTCTACCGAGAGCTGGGCGACGGCGATGCAACCGTCGGCTTCGACAAATCGTACGAATATTCTTATAAAGAGCTCAACACCATGCTGCACGAGGGAGGAAACGGCCACCCCGTCTCCTGCGTGGATTGTCACGAGCCAAAGACTATGGCACTGCGCGTAACCCGCCCCGGTTTTATCCAGGGCATTCAAGCACTAGCCGCTTCCGATGCACCCGTCGCGGCCCTACCCTCGATAGACAAGTGGCGCAGCGGCACGCGCACCGAACCCTACGACCCCAACGAGGATGCCACGCGCACCGAGATGCGCTCCTTTGCCTGTGCCCAATGCCACGTCGAATATTATTGCGCCGGTGGCATGAAGCTGACCTTCCCCTGGGGCAATGGACTAAAGATGGAAGACGCCGAGAAGTACTGGGATGAGACCGAGCTGAAAGGTGGAAGGTTCTACGACTACAAACACAAGGAGAGTGGGGCCGAGATACTCAAGGCGCAACATCCGGAATTTGAGCTGTGGAGCCAGGGTATTCACGCGCGCAGCGGCGTGTCTTGCGCCGACTGCCACATGCCCTATATGCGCGATGGAGCCACGAAAGTATCCGACCACTGGGTGCGCAGCCCACTGCTCAATATCAACCGCGCCTGCCAGACCTGTCACCACTTTTCGGAAGACGAGCTCAAAGCGCGCGTCGATGGAATTCAGCAGCGCAATTTCGACCTCTTGCAGCGAGCGGGAACCGCTCTCATGGCACAGCTAGATGCCATCGCTGAAGCTAAAGCCGCTGGCGCCACGATCGAACAATTAAAGATATCACTCGATTTACAGCGCAAAGCCCAGTGGCGTTTAGATTTTATAGCCGCTGAAAATTCGATGGGATTCCACGCCCCCCAGGAAGCAGCGCGCATTCTCGGCGAAGCCGCCGACTACGCTCGCCAAGGCCAGGTCGCGGCCATAAACTGGGACAAATAAATGGCGTGAATTGGTCGCCGCACTACATAGACTCGTCGCTAAATGGCGCGTCCGAGTGCGGCGACCAATTCGCTCTTGCGCAGCGGTTTCGTCAAATAATCGTCCATCCCCGCCTGCAAACAGCGCTGGCGATCCTCGGCGCTGGCGTGTGCCGTCAGTGCGATAATGACCTGGTGTTCGGTCCCTGCGGCTTCTCTTTCCTTGGCGCGAATCCGCTCGACCACCTCAAAACCGTCCATCTCCGGCATCTGTATATCCAGCAAAAGTACGTCGAAGTCTTCCTCATCTAAGGCGGCTAAAGCTTGCGCGCCGTCGTCGACAACACGCGCCGAATGGCCTTGGTTTTCCACCATATGGACGACGACCTTCTGGTTAAAGGCATTGTCCTCGGCGAGTAGAATGCGCAGCGGCACGACCTCGGCCTCGGCCCTTTCGACTTCTTCTATTATTTCTCCTGCCAGATCAAACTCGACCTCGAACTGGAACGCACTGCCGACCCCCTCTTCGCTCTCTACCCATATCCGCCCGCCCATGGCCTCGACCAAACGCGTCGCAATCGACAGCCCCAACCCCGTGCCGCCAAATTGGCGTGTCGTCGAAGAGTCGGCCTGAGTAAAGGCCTCAAAAATGCGCGCACATTTGTCCGCCGACAAGCCGATCCCCGTATCGCGCACCACATAGTGCAAGAGCGCGCGCTCCGGCGTTCGACGCCGACACTCCACCGCAATCGAGACTTCTCCCTCACGGGTAAACTTTACGGCATTACCCACTAAGTTCAGCAGGATCTGCCGCAGGCGCACGGGGTCTCCCACTATATTTTCGGGCACGTCTTCTGCCACCGCACTGCGCAGTGCTACCCCTTTCTCGCGCGCGACGATCAGAAAAACTTGGCGCACCGTATCCACGCCCTCACGCACGTGCAAAGGCACCGCTTCCAGGTCTAACCTGTCCGCTTCTATTTTGGCGAAGTCTAGTATATTTTGCAGAATATCTAACAAATGCGTTCCCGAGGTCTGCATCATCTGCACATTCTCGCGTTGCCCCGGAGTCAGTTCTTCCTCGAGTACGATATCGGCGATACCGATTACCGCGTTGAGCGGCGTGCGAATCTCATGGCTCATATTGGCCAGGAACTCGCTTTTGGCGCGGTTCGCTGTCTCCGCAGCAGTCTGGGCCGCATGGGCGACATCGCGCGCCTCCAACAGTTGGACATTGCTGTGCTCCAACGCCTCATTCGACTCTTTCGCCACCTGGAGCGCCGCCGCCAGCTCTTTTGTTTGCGCCGCATCGCGCAGGCGAAACTCCTCTAAGCGACGAAAGTTGCGCAGGCGAAAGAGAAAAACCGTAGCGGCTAAAAACAGAGTAGTTAGAAAAGCAAAACCAAAGTGCTGCCAAACTGGCGTCGGCGGCAATACGTATACGATTAGCCCCCACGCCACCACCACTAAGGTCTCGAGTAGAACAAACCACGCAGACGAAAGAAATAAGCACGCTATGCCGATAATCAGCAGCAGGAAATTTGTCGTCTGTAGCGGATCGCCCGACAAATAAAGATGAGCCGATATATTGGTCAGCATAATGCCGATCACACCAGCCCCCAACAAATGAGCATGGCGCACGGCGACCAACTCGCGACTCAAAACCAAGCGCAGCGCCAGGCAAGCGGCGCTTGAAAACAGAGCCAGCAGCGCCATCGACCCCGCAATGGCCGGCGGCAGTACCAGCATGTGGCTGAGAGAGAAGATGAGATAGAGTCCGACCAGCGCCGTTAGCACGGGGCGAAAGGCATTGAGCACAATGCGGTCGAGCGCCCGTTGCAGAGCATCACCCGCCGCTATGGCTCTACCGTTCTCTTCTTGCGTACTGGATAAGAACATACAGTTCCCTCGCGCGCGGCACATTTTGCTTTGCCAACTATGACCAACCCCTGCCAACCCCGAACCCCTACAACAAGCCCAGGAGACACCCACTAAAGTCGCGATTCTATCCGCATAAATCCAGACAAAGCGCATAGCTTGAACCGGAAATAGACCGCTATAACGGAATTTTTTTATGCGATCATTATACTTAATATACTGTATTGGTTGGACCTTTCGCGCGCCGAGTCGTACCCTATATTGGAAAACGCGTTTGCGCTAACGCACGTCCATCTCCACTGAGCCACAGAGGACACGCCCCATGACGACCTATAAAGCCGGCATCATAGGCTGTGGCGGCCGCGGCCGCGCCCATGCTGAAGGATATTTGCTCTCGTCGAAGGTCGAGATTGTCGCCTGCGCCGACCCCATCGAATCGACGCGCGAAAGTTTTGCGCGCACCTTCGGCATAAGCAATCACTACGAAGACTATCGCGCGATGTTAGACGGGGAACAGCTCGACTTCGTCAGCGTCTGCACCTGGACTGGTCAGCATCGCGAAATGATCGAAGCCGCCGCTAGCTCTGGGCACATCAAAGCCATTCACAGCGAGAAACCCATGGCCCCCTCTTGGGGCGATGCCAAGGCACTGTACCGAGCTTGTGTAGACAACGGTGTCGTCATCACCTTCTGTCATCAGCGCCGTTTCGGCGCGCAGTTCATCCGCGCTAAACAGCTGCTCGACGAAGGCGCCATAGGTCAGCTCCAGCGCGTCGAGGGTGCCTGCTCCAATCTCTTTGACTGGGGCACACACTGGTTCGACATGTTCTTTTTCTACAATAATGACACACCTGCCGAGTGGGTCATGGGGCAAATTGCCGTCGAGGAAGACAGTCAGGGCTTTGGTATCGCCCTAGAGACGAGCGGCCTGTCTTGGATCCGCTGGCACAACGGCGTCGAGGGGCTATTGGCCACGGGCAACGCTATGATCCAAGGTCCGCGCAACCGCTTGCGCGGCAGCGATGGCACGATTGAAATAGGCGGCCGCGAACGGCCACCGCTGCGCATCCTGCGCAAAGGCGCCGACGACTGGGAGAACTTTTCCGATGAAGACCTAGAGAGCGTCGTGCCCGAGGGCGGCGATACCGCACTATCCGTGCTCGACCTCATCGAAGCCATCGAAGAGGGGCGAGAACCCATGCTCTCTGGGCGCAAAGCGCTACAAGCCACCGAGCTCATCTTCGCCACCTACGAATCTAGCCGGCGACGCGGACGCGTGCTGCTACCCTTACAGGTGGATGATTCGGCACTTTTAACCATGCTCGAAACAGGACAAATAGACCCCGGACGCAAATAATGCCCGAACGCATCTTATTAGTCGAAGACGACGACGAAATAGCCGGATTGGTGCAACTGCACCTCGGCGACCAGGGCTATACCGTTGAACGCCTGGCCAACGGCGCGCGTGGCCTCGAGACGGCGCTGCGCGAGGACTACGAACTCGTCATACTCGACGTCATGCTGCCCGGTCTCGACGGCCTAGAAATTTGCAAACGCCTGCGCGCCGACAAACCACAGCAGCCCATTCTCATGCTCACGGCCAAAAGCGAGGAACTCGACAAGGTACTCGGTCTAGAGTTGGGCGCCGACGATTACGTGACAAAACCCTTTGGCGTCCGCGAGCTCATCGCCCGCGTGCGTGCACTCATGCGTCGTGCGTATGCCGGCGACGAAGAAGATAAGCAGCACACCGACACAATTGTCTGTGCCGACCTAGAAATCGATCTCGACAAACGCAAAGTCACACTCGCCGACGAGCGCCTAGATCTAACGAGTAAAGAGTTCGACCTGCTCGCCCTCTTTGCCTCAAAACCCGGCCGCGTCTACAGCCGCGAACAGCTCTTAGAACGCGTCTGGGGCTACCAATTCGAAGGCTACCGCCACACCGTCAACTCACATATCAATCGCCTGCGCGCCAAAATAGAAGCAGACCCTGCGCAACCGCGCTTTATAAAAACGGTCTGGGGCGTGGGTTATCGCTTCGCTGAAGCCGAGGAATGGGAACATGGCGATTAAGCTCAACAGCCTCTACGGCAAAGTATCGGGGATATTTCTCCTAGTCCTACTCGGGCTGGGAGGCGTGCAATTATATCTATATCTACAAACCTCGATAGAGTTCGCCGCCGAAACGGACCAGAAACTCAACCGCCAACTCGCCGCCGATCTAGCCAAGCGCTTCAAACCCTATCTCGAAGAGCGCTTCGACAAAGAGGCCATCGGACACACTTTCCAAGAACTGATGGTCATGAACCCCCGCGTCGAAATCTATCTGGTAGACGAAGAGGGGCAGCTCTTAGCCTATTTCGCCGCGCCCGAAAAAATTAAACGCATGAGCATCGATATGGAGCCGGTGCACACCTTCTTGGGTGCCGATGAACTCCACCTGCCCCTCTATGGCGACGACCCGCGCAGCCCCGAGCGCCGCAAACCCTTTTCGGCCACACCCGTAAAAATAGGCGGCACGCAGTCTGGCTACCTCTACGTCATCCTCGGCGGTGAGCAGTACGACTCGGTCTCGTCTATGCTCGCCGGCAGCTATATCGCCAAGACCGGTGCCTCTATATTAGGTTGGGCCTTTGTCGCCGCCGGATTAGCCGGTTTGCTCCTGTTCTTTTTTCTCACCAAGCGCCTACGCTCCGTAACCGCCACGGTCTCGCGCTTCGCCGAAGGCGATTACCAACAGCGCATACAGCCGGGCTCCGACGACGAGATCGGCCAGCTCGGACGCACCTTTAACCAGATGGCAGACCACCTCGTCGAATCGATGGCGAAGATGAAAATGAACGACGCACTGCGCCGCGAGCTCGTCGCCAACGTCTCGCACGATTTGCGCACGCCGCTCGCTTCTATCCAGGGCTACCTGGAAACGATCTTTATGAAAGAAAACGAGATCGACGAAGAGCGCCGCCAACAATTTCTCGATATCATCTACCAAAACACGACCATGCTCAACCGCCTCGTCGGCGAGCTCTTCGAACTCTCCAAGCTCGACGCGCGCCAGAGCGAGCCCGACGCAGAGCCTTTCTCATTAATCGAGCTAGCGCAGGACACGGTGCTCGACTTCCAGCCACGCGCAGAGAAACAGGGCGTGCTCTTAGAGGCCGACTTCTCGCCGGATCTGCCCTTTGCCCACGGCGATATCGCCATGATCGAGCGCGTCTTGACCAATCTCGTCGAAAATGCCCTGCGCCATACGCCGGCGGGCCGGCTCATTCGGCTGCAAATAACTTCTACAGCCGGTGGGTTGCAGTGCGAAGTGACGGACACCGGCCACGGCATCAGCGCCGAGGACCTGCCGCATATCTTCGACCGATTCTACCGCGCCGAAAAAGGCCGGAGCGACAAAAACAGCACCGGCTTAGGCCTAGCCATTGCACAAAAGATAATCGAAGCACACGGCGACCAGATCTCCGTCGCAAGCAAAGAGGGCGAAGGCGCTACTTTTCGTTTCACCCTACCCACAGCCCCGTAACCAAGGTGCTCTCACCAAACTAAATCATCACTTCAGCTTTTTTTCTTTGCTACCGGGTTCGGCCTATGAGTTCAGCGTCACAGCCAAAGCCGGTGATCGCCTCTCTTTTGCGACCATGTTTGTGCAATCCAACGACCTATTTTACGCCCCGCACCAAGCCGGTGCCAATAGCGGAGCGGACGAAGGCGGCAATGTCCGCCTCGTCGACGACGGTTTCAGCTATCCGAGCGTTGGCAGCATTATAAAGGTGACGGTCTCCGTACAATAAGGCTCGACCTGCTATAGCTATAAATAAGGAGCGCCCCTGCCGATTTTTTTTAGCAGGGGCGCTCTTTTTCGTTCTGAGCCGATACTCAACTTGACACAATACAATGGGCATGCAATAATCGATTACCGAAAAGCTTACGAGACTTTAGGCGTTGGAATATCCGCAGTATATAATCAATAATTAAGTGAGAGAGGATTACATGGAACCGAGAATTACAATAATTACACTTGGTGTAAATGATTTTCAAAAGTCTTATCATTTTTATAATTCTGGGCTAGGATTCCAAACCGATGCAAAACCGACAGACCAACATGCGTTTTTTAAAACGAATGGAACCGTTTTATCCATATATCCAATCGATAAGTTAGCCGAAGATATTAACCCAGATTTACCAAAGGAAAAACCAATATTCTCTGGTATTACCCTTGCTTATAACGCGAAGGAAAAGAGCGATGTTAACGCGGTCTTAATGCAGGCTCAAAACGCCGGCGGCAAAATCGTTAAACCTGCGCAAGATGCCTCTTGGGGTGGTTTCCATGGTTATTTCGCAGACCCTGATGGACATTATTGGGAGGTCGCATATTTCGACAAATTTCAGTATGATGATCATGGGGATTTACAGTTGTAAAATTGCCGACAGCAGGGCCTTCGAATAGCGGTAATCCACAGGCCTATGGACCCTGGCTTGCGTATGCCGCTGCTCTAGTGCGGGTCTGGTATCGAATGCCCGGATCAAAACCATAGGGAGCGCCGCGCATTTTGGCCTGTGCCCACGTCGCGCGACGCACGATGGTGCGATCTATAGCAGAGACATTCAGTGCAATAGAAAAGACGCGGCTGCTAGCCGTGATATAGAGCGTGCTGCCCGCCAGCGTGCAATTGCTCGGTTGCGCAGGGGTGGGGATGAGGCCCAGATACTCGCCGCTGAGAGCAAAGACCCAAACCCCTCGCCCCTCACTGCTACGGCCTTGCCTAAAGCTGGTCGCGTAGAGATTGTCGCGCGCATCGACCGCCATGCCATCCATGACCCAAGCCGCCGTGGCAAAGAGACGTTTGTTGTCCAACAAACCATCGCTCAGCACATCAAAGGCCCAGATCTCACCCACGCCTGCTGGATCGTCATTCGTGACGTAGAGCACCGATCCACTGCGATTGAGCGCAAGGCCATTGGGGCGCACCAAAAGGCCTTCGACCAGCGAGACCGGACCACCCGGCCCAATACGGTACACCCCCGCAACGGGCTGCGGCTGTGAGCCCGGCGAACCGAAATAGGGGTCCGTGAAATAAATACTACCGTCGCGCGCCAAGACCAAATCGTTGGGGGAATTAAAACGAGCGCCGGCGAATGCGCTGGCCAACACCGTTATGCTGCCATCGACCTCGGTGCGCGTAATACGACCACTACCCCCCTCACAGGCGTGCAAGCGGCCCTCTTGATCGAAAACGAGCCCGTTCGCTGCATCGGCTAAACTGCTGCGATAGACGCCCATAGTACCCCCTGCGTCCAAGGTATTGATCGTTCCGTCTCTTAGGTCGGTAAAGAACAGAGTCCCCTCCGCATCGACTGCGGGCCCCTCAACAAAACCATATCCAGCAGCCAACTCGACCAACTCGGTATCTGTGGCTACCGTGGGGGGCTGCATCTCGTTCTGGGCAGCTGCTCCACTATAAAAATACAGGGCGACCAGCGCCGTATAGCACATGAGATCAATGAATCGTTTGGCCGCTAACATTTTTGTCTCCCTATCCCGTGCGTAGTCCGTATGAGATAAACCAGCCCCTATACAATAAGACGCCCAGCTCTGATCTAGGGGCACAATAATACGCTGCGTGATTGCGCTCATACGGAAAAGTGAAAAAAACCTTAAGTTAGTTGAGAAAATAAGCGGATATTTTCTCGACAAATATCCACAGCGGAAGCAAATTTTGACAATAAGGGTTATGAGCAAAACCAAAGAGCAACTCCAGATTGAGCTAGAGAATCTGCTCCAGCAGCGGAAGCAGGAACAGGCCGTTGAACGGATACGAGCCGAAGTGCTTTCGATGCGTTCCAGCGCAGACCTCCTTCCCGTGATCACCGTAATGTTCCGTGAACTCTCGCAGCTCGACATAGAGTCACCGGGGTGTGGTTTTTTCTTTGTCGACGAGGACAAGAACAGCATTCTGTGGTATTCCGCTCTGGAGAACCCACGGAAACACGGCATCTCGTGGACCTCTCCCGACCTTAGAGAGATCGACGAAACGACTGCCGTTGCGACAGTGGAAGCAGCCATTGCAGAGGATTGGCAAGAAGACCTAGAGCATTGGCGCAAGGGCGAGCTCTGGTCTGTTATGCGGAGTGCGGAGGAAGACCTAGCGGTAATGCGACCTTTCCAGGAGCGGATAGGCCTCAGTCGCCCGCTGCCGTTCTTTGGCGGGGACGGGTGGGTCATTACCAACGTGCCGTTTGCCTATGGATGGGTCGGCATTCGCTATCGGGGGACGGCTCCCGACCCCACGGTCAAAGCCAAAATAGAAAAATTTACCGAAGCGCTGTCGCTGGGCTATCTCCGCAACCTGGACTTCCTACGCCTAGAAGAACAGAACCGGGCGTTAGAAACGGCCCTAGACCAGCTCAAAGAAGCGCAAGGCCAGCTCGTTCTGCAGGAGAAGATGGCCGCTCTAGGCGACCTGGTCGCCGGCGTAGCACACGAGATGAACACGCCGCTGGGAGCGATCCACAGCATACACGACACGTTGATTCGGGCCATAGACTCCCTGAAACGGACTCTGGCGGAGGTCCTTCCCGACGAACACAAAGAGCACCGAAAAATCCAAGCGGCCTTCCATGTAATGGCCGATGCCAATAGGGTTATAACTAGCGGCACGGAGCGCGTAACGAGCATCGTCGACAGCCTGCGCAACTTCGCCCGTCTGGACGAGGCCGAGTTCCAAATGGCAGATATCCACGAGGGCATAGACAGCGCGTTGACCTTGCTGCAAAACCGCCTAGGAACGCATATCACGGCAATCAAAAACTATGCCGATATCGGGCCGACCTACTGTTCTCCCGGCCAATTGAACCAAGTCTTTATGCACCTGCTCAAAAACGCCATCGAGGCCATCGAGGGAAGCGGAGAAATTGAGATCAACACCTTTCAGGCCGACGGCAAGGCCTGGGTCCGGATCCGCGACACGGGCGTGGGCATCCCGCCAGAGCAGTTAGATCACCTATTCGACTTCGGTTTCAACGAAACGGGGGCGAGGACGAGGATGGCATTCGGCTTGGCCATGGACTACCGGATTATCCAGGAGCACCATGGCGAGATCGAGATAGAAAGCCAGGTGGGAAAGGGCACCGTCATAACGGTTGGCCTGCCGCAGAAAGCATTCCAACAGAGTCGTTAAAAAATGCATTAAACCGCCCCGGACGCAGAAGAGTAGCTATGCCATCGCCCCAAAAAAAAGACAGCCACCCCGTCACCTCGCAGCTCCAGACCCAGCTAAAGGACCTAGAAAAAAAACGGCCGCTACGCGTCTTGTCGGCCGCGGATTGGCAGCACTGGACTACGCAGGGCTATGTCATTATCAAGCAGGCCGTTCCCACGCCCCAAGTCGACCGCCTCGTCCAACTCCTATGGGAATTCGACGAAAAGGACCCGAATGATCCCTCGACGTGGCGCGCCCCTCAGCGACGCGAACACAAGATGCGAGAGCTCAACAACGCCGGCATGTTAGAAGTCTACAACCACCAATACCTCTGGGACAATCGACAGACGCCGCGCGTTTACGACGCCTTTGTCGATATTTGGGACCGCGAAGATCTCTGGGTGGCCATTGACCGCGCCAACCTCTACCCGCCAGACTTGTCCCGTGCCAATGCGGAGGGTTTTATCCATTGGGACGTAGACACGTCGCTGCGCCCTCTGCCCATCGGGGTACAAGGCGTCCTGAGCTTAGGGCCGCAAAATAAAGAGGTCGGGGGATTCCAGTGCATTCCAGAGCTGTTTACGAAATTTGAACACTGGGTAAAAAAACAGCCGGCGGACCGCGACCCGATGCACCCGGACACGGCCGGGCTAGCCGTCGTACACATCGAAATGGAAGCGGGCGACCTGCTGATCTTTAACAGCCTCTTGCCCCACGGAGTGCGACCGAATCACTCGCGAAACCGAGTCCGCATGGCACAGTATATTTCGATGTATCCAGCGGAGGAAAGCAACGAGGTAGAACGCGCCGAGCGCATTCGCCTCTGGCGTGAATTGGACCACCCACAGCGCGATGCTTTTCCCGGCGACCCGCGCGAATGGGAGAAAAACAACGCGGCACCTGCAACGCTGTCGGAACTCGGCGAGAAGCTGCTCGGCTTGCAGCCTTGGCGCGTATAGCGGAAAGACCATGAGAAAAGTAGAAATCCTCGCACGACGCCGCCTAGTAGACGCCTTTTTTAAACTCGATGAAACGCAGCTGCGCCACGAACAGCTCGACGGCTCCATGAGCGCTCCCATGCACCGGCTCAACCTCGAGCGCGGCGACGGCGTTGCCGCCCTCATCCACCGACCGCAAAAGAACACCCTCGTACTCGTGCGCCAATTCCGCTATCCGACCTATCTGCACGACGGACCCGGCTGGATAATAGAAATTGCTGCCGGTATGGTCGACAAAGACGAAGAGCCCGCCGAGACTATGCGCCGAGAAGTTGTCGAAGAGACGGGATTTGTCGTCAAAAACTTGGAACTACTCTCGCATTTCTATCTGACGCCGGGCGGGTCATCGGAGCGTATATTCCTCTACTACGCAGAGATCGATGAGCAGATTCCGCGCAGCGAGGGCGGCGGATTAAACGAAGAACACGAGGATATCGAGATCGTCGAAATCGCGTTGGACGAGGCTTGGCAACTACTCGACTCGGGCCAGATAGTCGATGCTAAAACCATCATCGCACTCCAGTGGCTCAGGGCAAAAAGTCTACCTCTTGAGGCTTAGGGGCAAATACAATAGTATTAGAGAGGACGCACGACTATAGACGATGAATACTCGTTCAATCAACACCCTTACACAGGAGTCTCATCATGTCAGAAGAAGTATACCAGCCCAACGCCTCCCTGCAGGAGCGGGCGCTTATCAGCAGCATGGAGGCCTACCAAAAAGAATACGATCGTTCTATTGCTGATCCCGCTGATTTTTGGGGCGAAAAGGCGGAGGAATTTCACTGGTTCAAAAAATGGACCTCCGTGTGCTCTCACAACTACAATATGGATGAAGGCCCGATCTCGATTAAATGGTTCGAAGGCGGCAAGACCAATATTACCTACAACTGTCTCGACCGCCACCTAGAAAAGAAGGGCGATCAAACGGCTATTATCTGGGAGGGTAATAACCCAGATGAAGACGAAAAGCTGACCTATAAAGAACTACACGCCCAGGTTTGTAAATTTGCCAACGTGCTCAAGGGGCGCGGCGTCAAAAAGGGCGACCGCGTCTCTATTTATATGCCTATGATACCCGAACTCGCCGTGGCGATGCTCGCCTGCGCGCGCATCGGCGCCATTCACTCCATCGTCTTTGGCGGCTTTTCCGCCGACGCATTGGCCGACCGTATTGTCGATGCCACCTGCACCACGGTGCTCACCAGCGACGGCATTTACAGGGGTGCCAAACCCGTCGTGATGAAGCCGCTGGTAGACGAGGCAATGGCCAGCGCCGAAAAACAAATGGGCCAACCTGTTTCCACCTGTGTCGTCGTGCGCCGCTACGCCGACGACGAAGCCTTTAGCTGCCCCATGCAGGAAGGCCGCGACCTCGACTACGCCAGCGCCATGGCCGCCGCCTCGGCCGACTGCCCTGCCGAAGAGATGGACGCCGAGGACCCGCTCTTTATCCTCTACACTTCGGGTTCGACCGGCAAACCCAAGGGCGTGCAACACACGGTTGGCGGTTATATGGTCTACGCGGCGACCACGCACAAGTACGTCTTCGACTACCAAGACGGCGACATCTACTTTTGCGCTGCCGATATCGGTTGGGTCACCGGCCACTCCTATATCGTCTATGGCCCGCTGGCCAACGGCGCCACCACTATGATGTTTGGCGGCGTGCCGACCTACCCGGACTCCGAGCGCTACTGGCAGATTATTGAAAAGTGGAAGGTGAATCAGTTTTACACCGCGCCCACGGCCATCCGCGCCATCGCCGCGGCCGGCGAAGACCTGCCCTCCAAATATCCGATGGAGTCACTAAAAATACTCGGCAGCGTCGGCGAGCCGATCAACCCCGAAGCCTGGCGCTGGTACCACACCCAGGCGGGCAAGGAGCGCTGTCCCATCGTCGACACTTGGTGGCAGACGGAAACGGGGGGCATCCTCATCACGCCTTTACCCGGCGCCACGCCGCTCAAACCGGGCTCGGCCACCTTCCCCTTCTTCGGCGTCGAACCGGTCGTACTCGAGCCGGAAAAAGGCACCATAATCGAAGGCAATGATGTTAGCGGTGTACTCGCCATGAAAGCGCCCTGGCCGGGACAGATGCGCACAATCTACGGCGATCACGCGCGCTTCGAGACCACGTATTTTCAGCAGTATAAGGGCTATTACTTTACGGGCGACGGCTGTCGCCGCGACGAAGATGGCTACTACTGGATCACTGGCCGCGTCGATGACGTGATCAACGTCTCCGGCCACCGCATGGGCACGGCCGAAGTCGAAAGCGCCCTCGTGCTACACGCCAAGGTCGCCGAAGCGGCCGTCGTCGGTTTTCCTCACGACGTCAAAGGGCAGGGAATTTACGCCTATGTCACGCTCAACTCCGGCGAAGAGTATACCGACGAACTGAAAGCCGAACTCAGGGGCCACGTGCGCCAGATCATCGGCCCCATCGCCACGCCGGACGTCATCCACTGGGCACCGGGACTGCCCAAAACGCGTTCGGGCAAAATCATGCGCCGCATTCTGCGCAAGATTTCGACCAACGAGATCGACCAATTGGGTGATACTTCGACCCTGGCCGACCCCTCGGTAGTCGACGAGCTCATCGCCAACAAATAGGCGGACGCATTGCAACAAAGACCGGCGACACCTCTCTCAGGTGCCGCCGGTCTTTTATATTAGATATAACTCTCCACCTCAGACCCCATTTACCGGAGCCCGATATGCAGCCTCTACCCATCCGTTTCGCCGACGATACCACCCGCGACATTGCCCGCGCCTCCAGTCGCGAATGGTTAGAGAGCAACGGCCTCGGCGGCTGGTCTTCTTCCACTATATGTATGGCCCATACGCGCCGCTACCACGGCCTACTCGTCGCCGCCCAACACCCACCCGTAGGCCGTGTCGTCTTGCTCTCGCACCTCGACGAGAGCCTAGTACTCGACCACGGTCGCCTCGAATTGGGCTGTCACCTCTTTCCCGGCGCCGTCTCCCCGCAGGGCCATCAACACCTATCTTCTTTTTCGCTCGACCCCTGTCCGACCTTTCTCTATACCAGCGGCGAGATCTCTCTACGCAAGCGGATCGCCATGCTACAGGGCGAGGACACCGTGCTGATCACCTACGAGCTGACGCGCGCGCCCAGTCCACTGCACCTAGAGCTCAAGCCCTTCTTCGCCGGCCGCGACTACCACCATCTCATGCAGGCCAACGACGGCATAAAACGCGATGCGCAATACCGTAGCAACTGCCTTTCCTACGCGCCGTATCAGGGCCTGCCCACGACCTATATCCAGGTAGCCGACGCGCGTTATAAAGCCGCTCCCGATTGGTACTATAATTACCAGTATCCGCGCGAAGAAGAGCGCGGTCTCGACGCCAGCGAAGACCTCTTCACTCCCGGCCAACTCACCGTCGCCCTATCAGAGGGCCAGACGCTGGGGATCATCGTTTCAACACAAGAGCCGACGGGCCGCAGCGCCACCGCCTTATTCGACGGCGAGATACAGCGTCGCGCGCAGGTGTCGCTACCCGCCCCCCTAGAGAAAGACCCGCTGCTAAAGAGGCTCGCCATCAGCGTCGACCAATTCCTCGTCCAACGCGGCAACGGCCTGCACACCATTTTGGCCGGCTATCCGTGGTTTACGGACTGGGGGCGCGACACGATGATCGCCCTGCCCGGCACGTGTCTGGTCACGGGGAAATTTGCCGAGGCCAAGAGCATCTTCCGCGCTTTTGCCGAACACGTCGACCAAGGCCTGATTCCCAACCGCTTTCCCGACCACGGCGACCGGCCCGACTACAACACCGTCGACGCCACGCTGTGGTTTTTCACCGCGCTTTACAAATATGTAGAGCACAGCGGCGATTTCACCCTAGCCGACGAACTCTGGCCCGTGCTGCAAGATATCATCGCCTGGCACGAGCGCGGCACCCACTACCATATCGGCGTCGACGAGGACGGCCTGCTCAGCGCCGGCGAACACGGCACCCAGCTGACGTGGATGGATGCCAAGGTCGGCGACTGGGTCGTAACACCGCGTCAGGGCAAGGCCGTCGAAATAAATGCCCTCTGGTACAACGCCCTGAGCATAGCCGCTTTTATCGCCGAAAAGCGCGGTGAAGATTCCAGCGCCCTACGCACCAAAGCCGAAAAAGTACGCAGCGAATTTTCCGCCCAGTTCTGGAACGAAGAGCTAGGCTGCCTCTACGATGTCATAGGCACAGAGGGCAAGGATGCCGCCATCCGCCCCAACCAAATACTGGCGCTATCGCTGCCCTTCCCACTCGTCGAAGGCGAGCGCGCAGCCAGCCTCTTTGCCGTCGTCGACGAGCACCTCTTTACCTTGCGCGGCCTGCGCAGCCTATCGCCGCAGGACCCATCCTATCGCAGCCGCTACTTGGGCAGCCCTTGGGAACGCGACGGGGCTTACCACCAGGGCATTGTCTGGGGCTGGCTGATCGGCCCCTTTCTCACGGCTTTGGCGCGCTTGCACGGCGACGGGGGAAAAGAGCGCGGGCGCGCAATCGTACGCAACTTCAGCGAGCACCTATACGAAGCCGGTCTGGGGTCCGTTTCCGAGATATTCGACGCCGAGCCGCCCTTTGCGCCGCGCGGCTGTTTTGCCCAGGCCTGGAGCGTAGCCGAGCTCCTGCGCGCCGCGGTTGAAGACCTGGAATAACCGTACAGTGTCAGGGACGAGACTCTGTTGTAGAGATGGGTAGCAGATACTATTATTTCGCCTTCGACCTCGGTGTAGCTGGGCACGGCAACGTCACAGCAGGTCTATCTGGCGCAGGCCCGCGGCTTATTGTGCCGACGCTTCTTCTTCTGCGCGGCGGCGCAAAATGCCGCGCCCCACCTTTAAGGTCAAGAGCGCTAGCCCGATCCACAGCAGTCCTATAAGCGGGTAACTGCTCTCATAGCCCCGAGAAGCCAGTAGCAACCCGACGAGCGGCGCCGTCAGCGTCTGCACGCAGAAATGCCCCGTAGCCAAACACAGTATCGCAAAGGACTGCTCCTGCGGCGCCGCCGTTGCGCCGGCTAAGACATTGAGCCCCGGCGGCACAAAGGCACCGGCGATGCCCAGCGCCAAAGCGATCGCGGCCAGTCCCCACAGCGAGTCCACCAGCGGCAAAAAGGCCAGCGCCAGTGCTCCGAGTACAATGGCCAACACCAACAACAAAAGTGCGCCGAAGCGCTTGGCGACAATGCCAAACGAAAAGCGCACCAAACCACCCAAGAGCTCGCGCCCGCTCATCAGGCCAGCCGCCCAGAAGGCCGCCACGCCCAGCGAACTGGCATACACCAAATAAAACACGCCGCCCGTCACGTAGAACAGAAACGAACTCAACGCCACCAGTACCATGCCCAACTGCACGGTTGGCCGCCCCGTCATCACGCGCAGCCAGCGCCCATACGAACCAAGTAAATAACGAGCCATGCCCGGCCGCTCTTCCATATCCTGCGAGGGCGAGAGCTGCGCCGCCGCCCACGCGCCAATCAGCGCGCACAAAACACCGGGCAGAAAGGCCCAGGCAGCACCCCACTGCAAGAGCCAACCGCCCAAGAGCGGCCCGGCAAAAACACCCATGCCCTGAAAGGCCGTGATTCGCCCCTGCACAGCCCCTTGATTTGGGCCACCTTTTAGTTGGAAAGACACGGCGAGCATATTGCCATAAAAGGCGCAGGTGCTAATGCCCATTAAGAGCTGTGGTACGATCAAACCCAGCGCCGTCTCGGCATAGCCGTAGAACAGAGACGACGTCCCCACCAACACAAAGACGATCACCAACGTCGCACCGCGCCAGCGCGTATTGGCCATCTGCGCAAAAGGCGCTCCCAGCGTCAGCACCATCAGACCGGGCAGCGCCTGCACCAGGCCGATAGAAGTCTCGCTCAAGCCCATGCCGGCCATGCGCAGTGGTACCAACGTTATGGACAAGCCTTGGAACATCGGGAAGGCAAAACACATCAGCGACAGCCAGTTGATGTCGCGCGCGCTGTCTACACTACTTGTATGCTCGTTCAATTTTTACCGATTATAAAGGGGCAATATCGTAAAGGCAGGCACGACTGCGCACAAAAAACCATAGACACAATTTCAGCAGTTTTACACCGCG
>Ga0055584_100002800_pt1 | contig 17289 bp, 14 predicted proteins | sample OSDHelmetaG_FD_58716 | JGI IMG/M metagenome (GOLD analysis project Ga0055584, IMG submission 58716) | Pelagic marine sediment microbial communities from the LTER site Helgoland, North Sea, for post-phytoplankton bloom and carbon turnover... | ecosystem: Environmental > Aquatic > Marine >... | reverse complement strand
GGCATGAGAAACTACTGCAAATTGCCGCTCATCTTGATGCATTGTTTGAAGCCTTTGAAGCGGGTCTGAAAAATACTGACCTGTATCTTGGTTTCAACTCACTGGATGGCGACTAGGCCTAAAACGACATTGCAGATGAAACTGGATCGTAGACAATTTATCACGCTGACCTCAGGACTGTTTAGTACTTCGGTATTTACAGTGGCTAGTGCTTCTTCATTAAAGACGCCGGTATTTCTCAGTGCTGCTTCAGACGGTGATGATAATCACTGGGTGATTGGCTTTTCTCAGTCTGATAAAGCAAGTACTGAATTGTTCAGGCACTCCCTTCCTGGCCGAGCCCATCACATTGCCGTGCATGAAGGATTGGGAATCTATCTAGTTATTGCCCGTCGGCCCGGGAAATATCTCTGGGTGGGTGATCTGGAAAGCGGGGAGCCGCTTGCAGAAATTACCTTGCCAGCTGACCGGCACTTATATGGTCATGGTGTTTTCTCTGCAGATGGCAATTATTTTTATGCGCCTGAAAATGCCTGGCAGATGATTAATGGTGACAGTGGCAGAGTTGTTGTCTGGGAAGTGAAAAGGGCTGACAGGAAAACTCCCCGGTTTTCCATGACGCGGGTTAAAGACTTTCCCAGTTACGGTACAGGCCCTCATGAGCTATTAATAACAAGTGATCAGCGCACATTGGTACTGGCCAATGGCGGAATTCGTACACATCCAGAGCGTGGCCGGAAAAAGCTGAATATTGAATCCATGCAGCCCTCACTGGCGTATATCAATGCGATAAGTGGTGATCTGGAAGAACAGCACCTTCTTGATGGGCAGTACCACAAGGCCAGTATTCGCCATATGGATCAAAATCAATCTGGTCTGATAGTTGTTGGTATGCAGTACGAGGGTGAGCCTTTTGATCGTGTACCCCTGCTGGTAATGCATCAGCAAGGTGAGCCCTTGCGTGAGCTCTGGGCGCCAGAGCCTCAGCAGGGTCAGATGACTCAGTATGTAGGCTCGGTACGTTTTGATAATAGTGGGAATTATTTTGCCGCCAGTTGTCCGCGTGGAAATATGATTACTTTCTGGGAGGCAAAAAGTGGCGATTTCCTACGAAGTGTTCGATCTCGCGATGGCTGCGGACTCTGCGCCATAGAGAACGGCTTCCTTTTTACCGCAGGTACCGGGCGGATTACTTATTACGATGTGAGACAAGATTCCATGACATCACTGGACAGTGCGAACTCTGGCAAGGTTTTCTGGGACAACCATCTAAGTGTGTTTGCAAGCTGATGATGATCCGCTTTTTTCTTCTCATCACATTTCCTTTTGCTTTCATGTCATTGCCTGGATCGGCAGCTGAAAATTCAGCATCTGTTGATCAGACCAAACTTGAAGATCTTGGCAGAGCACTTTTTTTTGATGTCAGCCTTTCCCGTGACCGCACCCAGGGTTGTGCAACGTGCCACGACCCTGCCCAGGCATTTATCGATTGGCGCGAAAATGGCGTAGGTCGCGCGGTTTCCATGGGCAACGACATGAAATCACTTGGCGATCGCAATGCACCTAGCAACTCTTATGCGGCCTTAACTCCTGACTTTCATCTAAATAATGAAGGTGATTATGTGGGCGGAATGTTCTGGGATGGTCGCGAAGCGGATCTTGAGGGGCAGGCTGGAGGACCATTTCTGAATCCGTTGGAAATGCAGATGCCCGACAAAGCCAGCGTGATTGCCCGCTTACAGGAACATACCCTGTTTCCGCGAGCCTTCAAAAACCTGTTTGGCGATGATGTCTTTGATGATGTAGACCTTGCCTATCTACGCATGACCCAGGCTATTGCAGCTTTTGAAAGGACAGAGTTTTTTGCGCCATTCGATTCAAAGTACGATCGTTATCTGGAAGGGCAGTACCAACCTACCGAACAGGAAGAGTTGGGCATGACACTGTTTTTTTCTGAACAGTTCAGTAATTGTAATCAGTGTCATCAGCTGAAAACATTTGCAGAAAGCATGGGAGAAACATTTACCAGTTATAAATATTTCAACATTGGTACACCGGTTAATCATCAAGTGCGAAAAGCCAATGGGCTCGGTGGTGATCATATTGATTATGGCCTGCTGGAAAACCCGGTTGTTAGTGATACGGCTCAGGCCGGAAAATTTAAAACTCCCACACTACGCAATGTGGCCTTGACGGCACCCTATATGCACAACGGTGTGTTTCAGGATTTAAAAACAGTTGTGCAGTTTTATAACAAGTACAACGTGCGCGGAAAAGCTGCGGACATGATACCTGGTACAAATCAGGTCTGGGGCGAGCCTGAAATTACAGAAAATATCGCTCTGCAAGAGCTGGAGTCAGCTCCTGCGCTGGATGAGCGTCGCATTGATGCTCTTGTTGCCTTCATGAAGATGCTTACTGACAAACGCTACGAGCATCTGGTCCAGTAGAATTTGGCTTAAGACCTGGCTGAGTTTTCTTTTTAGAATCTTTTCTCTTTTTTCCTTTCTCTGTCTTCTCTATGGATTGTATCTGTTGCGGACTTTCAGCTGAAAAATATTTTCGTTATGCGAATAAATATTCTGGAAGTATTTATTTAAATTTTCGAATAGTGGAAAAAATGTTATTCATGGCACCTGCAGTCGAGGCTCCATCCTTAATTAATGCACATTTTTTTGAGGTTTTATGTTCTTCGTATAGACTCAGGATCTGAGTAGATGAATTTGAATTTCTGTTCAAATTTTTACTCAACACAAGCTGAGGAATTTCCTCAGGAAAATAAAAACTAAAGCCCGGCATAGAAATGCTGGAAAGGGGACAGTAGATGTATACAGTCTATAAGAAAAGGAAACTAAATATCCTTGCTGCTTCAATTGCAGCAGCGCTGGTTCTACCAGCGGGATATGTAGCACCTGTTCTGGCTCAGGATGGTGAGCTGGAAGAGATAACAGTAACGGGGTCAAGGATTGTGCGGCGGGATTTTGATGCCAACAGTCCGGTGACAACCATTGAGAGCGCGTTTTTTGATTCCATGAGTGATGTGGGTATCGAAAATGCATTGAATCAGTTACCACAATTTGTTCCTGCAGCAACACAGTTTGACACGCTCGATTACGTGCCAACTGCTACCAATACACCGGGAGCTTCCACCTTGAGTTTGCGAGGCTTGGCTTCTAACAGAAACCTTGTCTTGCTGGATGGCCGTCGCATGATGCCGGTTAATGCCGGTATGGTGATTGATATTAACTCAATCCCATCTGCCATGATTCAGCGTGTTGAAACCATTACCGGGGGTGCATCATCAGTATATGGTGCTGATGCCGTAGCCGGGGTTGTTAACTTCATCCTGAAAAAAGATTTTGAAGGGGCAGACCTGGATATTCAATACGGGGAAACCATGGAAGGGGACGGTGGTACTACCCGCATTTCTGCCATTATCGGTGCTAACACCGCTGATGGTCGCGGTAACGTTGTGTTTGGCGCTGGTTATACTGAAAGAAGTAAGATCAATAAATCTGATCGTGATTTCTATACCAAAGGCTGGGCTGATACCTCAGTACCTGGCGATGAGCTTTTCTATTTAGAAACGTCTATTAACTGGAATGGGAACACCCCAAGTCAGGCCGCAGTTGATGCAATTTTTGATCAGGCAGGCGGCGATGGTGTGCAACCAAACCAGCGTATGTTTTTGAATAGAAGTGATTATTCAACTATTTACACTGGAGGCGCTTTCTTTGGGGGCGGTGACCCCGATGGCGTTTATCGTTATAAAGATGGATTTGATACAGGCCCTTATGGCGATGGATCAAACCATCGTTTTATCAGTGATGAAGGGATTATTGAAGAAAATCAGACCTACGCGATGATGTCTATTCCCCTGGAACAATACTCCTTTTTTGGGCGTGGTACCTATGATTTCTCTGACAATCTTACTGGTTGGGTTCAGGGTACTTTTGCACAGAATGAAACCTTTACCATGTGGCAGTCAACACCAATGATTGGTACTAACTGGGGAGCCTTTATTCCTCATGGGTCTAATATCTATGCACCATCAGTGGGTCCTGACGGCAATACGCTGGGCCCATTTTTGCCAGGCGGATTGTATGACCTGAACTGTGGGCCCGTAGGTGGTTGTACAGATTCGGAAGCATTCCCTGTCCCTGCTGAATATGGTGCTTTGCTGGATAGTCGTGCCAACCCTAATGAACCTTTTGTCATTGAGCGCACCGTGGACTACATGCCACCGCGTTCCCTGATCAATGCCAACAGAACTTTCCAGATCAACTTTGGTCTTGAAGGACGTCTGGATGCCATTGACGGTAGTTGGGATTTCTCTGGATCACATGGTAACTCCCTTGGCACCATTAATTACCTGGGCTATATGTCTCTGGAGCGTTATCGTGGTGTTGCACAATCGCCTAACTTCGGGAAAAACTTTTTTGAAGTAGGTAATAGTGAAGCGAACGGATTTAGTTCCGGTGCCGGGCAATGTACCTCAGGTATTCCTTACTTCTTTGACATCGAAGAGATGACTCAGGATTGTAAGGACACCATGCGTGTTGACATGATGAATATTGCCAATATGGATCAGGACTATGCTGAATTCAATATTCAGGGTCATGCCATGGACCTGCCAGCAGGTGAAGTAAGATTTGCTGCCGGTTATGGCTGGAGAGAAAATTCGGTTCGCTTTAATGTCGATCCTTTATCTTCCCAGGCTTCATATACTGACTTGCCCGCAGGTAATTTCCCCACGGATAATACTGCAGGCTCAATTGATGTCAGTGAATACTATGGTGAGTTACTGGTTCCGATAATTAAAGATGCGCCAATGATTCAGGAGCTGAATCTAGAGTTGGGTTATCGCGTTTCAGATTATTCCAACCTGAATTCCACCATTGACACATGGAAAGTGCTTGCTGACTGGACTATCAATGACTCCCTGCGAGCACGTGGTGGTCTGCAGGTAGCTAACCGTGCAGCAAACCTGGGAGAGCTGTTCCAGGGGGCAACCCAGTCATTCGTCTTTGGTCTTGGTGATGCTTGTGGCAGAAACTCTTTCAGCCCAATCAGTGCTAACCCTATCAATAGCCCGGATGCTGCTTCAATCGAAGCTTTATGCCGAGAGTTAATGGGGCCGGATGGTGCTGACTTCTTCTATGACCAGGGTAACAATCAGCCTCCTTCCTTTGGTGGTGCATTCTCTAATGAAGTAGGTAGTCCCCTGCTGCAGTCTGAGGAAGCTGACACCATGACCTGGGGTATTGTTTACCAGTCAAACTCAAGTAATAACTGGTTGTCGAATTTGTCAGTCACTGCGGACTGGTATGAGATTGAGATTAACGACATGATTGTGGTCGAGCAGATTGCCAATGTGTATGACAACTGTCTTGGCGTGTCAACCAATCCAACTCGTTCAGTCAATACTGATGCTTGCCAACGAGTCCTGCGTAATCCGACTTCAGGTGGCCGACAGGCAACTGATGTCAGTTTTAACAATGAAGGTTGGACAAAAACATCAGGGGTTGATGTGCAGGTAAACTGGGGTTCAGATCTGGCTGATGTTGGCATAGATATCCCGGGCTATCTGGGTGTTAACTTCATGATGAATACGCTGCTTAAGCTGGATACCAGAGCAACGCCTGCCTCATCAACAATTGACTGGAAAGGATCACTGGGACCTGACAGCTCAACTGGTTTGAATGGAGGTGCGTATGACTATCGTACCTTTACTACCTTTAACTATGCATTGAATAACTTCAATGTCAGTTTGAGATGGAGACATTTACCAGAAGCTGATCCAGTGGCTCAGGCATTTCTACCCGGTGTAAATGTTCCACAGCATGGCGCTGAAGATACTTATAATATCTTCGATCTGTCAGGCTCGTGGTCATACAATGACAATTTCACTCTGAGAGCGGGTATTGACAACCTGTTTGATGAAGATCCTGTCATTACTGGTGAAATTGATGCCAATGGAGACGACCTTTACAACTCAGGTCAGGGTACAACCAACCCTGCCTTTTATGATACGTTGGGACGTCGCTTCTTTGTTGGTGTGAAAGCTTCTTTCTAAGCTCGTAAAGCTGAAGCAAGAAGAAGAAAAAAGAAACGGCGAACTTTTAGTTCGCCGTTTTTTTTATTGAGAAATGATTAAAAGTTACGTTGAAAGGTATTCCAGCCAGCAGGCTTATCAAGCCATTTGATAGATAGCTATTTTCAGACTCCGTTCCGGGTCAATATCCACAAACTCTTCAGCAGGTGGAATCATTTCTATAAATTTACTATCGGGTAAATTTTCCTGTAAACAATTATGTAAGAAATCCACGTCCAGAAAGGGGCTGTTGAGAGCTGCAATAATGGTGGCTCCGGGGTTGCATAAGCTGAGCATTTTTTTTACTACGCTCTTGTAATTTTTTTCCGCATTGAAACTGCCGCGCTGGTTGGTAGGTGGGTCGATAATCACCAGATCGTAACGTCCAAACTGTTTGATCCTGCCCCAGGACTTGAACAGGTTATGAGGGATACTTTTGATTGGCATGGGCCCCTGGCCGTTTAGCATATGGTTTTGCAAGCCCCATTCAAGACTGGGCTTGCTCATGTCTACGTTAGTGACACTCTTGCCGCCTCCGGCAAGGGCTGCAACAGAGAGGGCGCAGGTATAGGCAAACAGGTTTAGCACATTGCGACCTTCACTGTTTTCTTTAAGCCATTCTCTGAGCGGCCCCATATCCAGAAACAAACCTGCGTTTTGACGGCGGCCTGGATGCACTTCAAAGCGTAAGCCTTGCGCCTGCACAATAACTTTATTGGGTAGATCACCATAAATGGTTTCTGCAGGAGATTGATTGATAAATCTGTTTTGTAAAACGATGGACTTGATTTGGCCTTTTACATCTGCGGCAAGAATTATGGCTTTCAATGCTTCAGGGTCTTCAACTTCCTGCCAGGCAGAGATTAAAACCACCGGTCTGAACCAGTCGATACACACATGCTCCAATCCGGGAAAACAATGGCCGCGACCATGAAAAATACGTCGGGCTTCTTTCTGTTCTTCAGAAAAAAATGTCAGGAGTTTTTCGTTAATAGGTGTCAGCATTTATTCGGTATTATTTTGGTATGAACTATTGAGAAGGGGTATGAAAAAAAGTATCGGCCTAATTATTCACTTTTATCGGCAGTATAATACTGCACGCCAATTTTTATGCGCTCACGACCCTGGGACAGGCGATGGTCATTGGTGTCACGCAAGGAGTAAATGCAGCCACAATATTCCTGTTGATAAAATTCTTCACGTTTGCTGATTTCAATCATACGCTGTGATCCACCACCCTTGCGCCAGTTAAAGTCCCAATAGCTCATGCCGTCATAACGGGCTGCAGCACGTTTGCCACAATCGTTAATCTGTTCCATATTTTTCCAGCGGGAAATGCCCAGACAACTGGTGATTACCGGGAAACCGTGTTCCTGAGCATAAAGCGCAGTGCGTTCAAAACGCATGTCGAAACATTGGGTACAGCGCTCGCCACGTTCGGGCTCCATTTCAAGGCCCTTGATGCGCTCAAACCAGTTGTCGGTATCATAATCTGCATCGATAAATTCGATATTGTGTTTCTCGGCAAAACTGATGTTTTCTTCCTTGCGCAGCTCATATTCCCGTTTTGGGTGGATATTCGGGTTATAGAAAAAGATACTGTAGTCGATACCGGATGCGTGTATTGCTTCCATCACTTCCCCGGAACAGGGCGCGCAGCAGGAATGCAGCAGCAGTTTGTCTGCACCATCAGGTAATTCCAATACTGGTCTTTCTTGGTCGGTCATCAACAGTTCCGGCTTGGCGTATAGCCACTCTCTTATTTTGAGAAACACATTTATTTGGGAGGCACACACTACCCAGATCATTGCGCTCTGTAAAGTTTCTTGTAAATACCTGCCTTCTTGATTTCAGCGTATTTTGCCCTTGTCGCGAGGGTCTTTCCACCAGTACCATCAGAGGGGTATTATGTTTGCCAGTTATTTTTTAATTTTGCTAGCTACTAGCTTTAACTGGTAGTTGCCTGGAAGAAGTATTAGGGGGAAACAAAGATGACACATAACAGGGGAAGACTGTCTGGCGTTTTAATTAAGGCCTTTGCAGGGATGTTAATTTTACTGGGCAGTGCGTCTGCATGGGCGCATCACTCATTTGCGGCGGCTTATAATATGCAAGAGCCAATCGAAATTACCGGCAAAATTGTCAACGTGCGCCTGACTAATCCACATTCCTACTTTTTTCTGGATGTGGAAGGAGAAAATGGTGAAATTGAGCGTTGGTCCTTTGAAGCGGGCACGCCAAGCGGCATGATCCGTGGCGGCTACTCGCCAGAAATCATAAAGGAAGGTGATGTGGTCACAATAGGTGGCTTTCGCGCCAGAGATGCATCCACCAATGGCATGCTGACCAAACTGGTGACTGCAGATGGTACCGAATTTGGCATGTTTGGGCCGAGAGAAAGATGAGACAAGATGCAAGAGACAAGAGGCAAGGGGTGAGTCCAATGAATAGATTTATGACTAGATTATCGTTTAAAGATTTTTTTCAAGTGTGTTTTGCATTGATTACGTCAGTTGCAGTTATTGCCACTGTAAATGCGCAAGAAGGTTCAGAGATTCCGCGCATGTCTGATGGTAAACCTGATTTGTCCGGTGTTTGGTGGACCGGAGGAGATCTGGGCAGTGCGGGCTATGGCAGTACTACCGACAGAAGTGCGGGCCTGCAATACAACCTGTATACCGATCTGTATACACCGGAAGCCAAGGAACGTATGGCCACCTTGAGTGACAAGGACGATCCCACATTGCAATGTAAATCGACAGCGTTCGGTACCCTCAGTGTGCGCTTGTTTGATGTGGGTGCAGTGGGTCAAATTGTTTCCACACCGGACATGATGATCTTTCTGCAGGAAACTTTTCACGGTTATCAACTGATTCCCACTGATGGCCGCGAACATCGATTTTTGCCGCCATCCTATCGCGGCGATGCGGTGGGTCACTGGGAAGGTGACACCTTTGTGGTAGAGACAGTTAACTTTACCGACGACACCTGGATGTTTGCTGAAGGCGGTGTCTCATTTCATTCCGATCAACTGCGCATTGTTGAACGCTACAATCGGATCGATGCCAATACCTTGCAAATAGACGCGACTATCTATGATCCGGGTGTGTTGACCGAACCGTTTATAGTGCCAACCAAGACATTAGTGGTGGCACCGTTTGATCAATTGTTGCCCTTAATCTGTTCCGGTGTTGAGACGCAGGAACGCATGGATGGTGCGAACTGAGGTGAGCTTTTCTGTTTGTTATAAGGCAGAAGGTTTATCAATCTGGCTTTCAAGGAAGATTTGGTAATTCGAGATGTTGCTACTGTCAAAGCGTAAAAATATCTTTGGGCTTATCGGCTGGCTCGCTTTGTGCTTTGCCGCTTCTGCTGTTGGAGCGGTAGCATCAATCCAGGCTCAATCTTTCTATCAGCAGATAGCGCAGCCCACATGGGCTCCGCCGTCCTGGCTGTTTGGACCAGTTTGGACCCTGCTGTACGCAATGATGGCTGTTGCCGCGTGGCTGGTCTGGTGTTGCGGGGGGGTGCGCGCTAATCGTATTGCTCTGTCATTTTTTGGGGCTCAGCTCGCATTGAACGCTTTGTGGAGCTGGCTCTTTTTTGCCTGGTATTTAGGTGCGTTGGCATTCTTGGACATTGTTTTGCTTTGGCTTCTTATTGTTGCCACCATCGTTTCTTTCTGGCGTGTGCGTCCACTTGCTGGCGCTCTTCTCATTCCGTACTTACTTTGGGTCAGTTTCGCATCTGCTCTCAATTATTCTATATGGCAGCTCAATCCTCAGATGTTAGGTTAGTCAGGGTTCAAAGTGTCATCGCACCCAGAGATATTTTGTTCGAGCAAGCCACGTTTGTGAAACCAGATCTCAAGGGGGAAGGTGACCAGCGGTGGCATTGCCGCCAGTACTGCCAGCAAGGCACACCACCATGGCCAGCGCAGACGTATCGCTGCGATGATGGCGACAAAAAAATAAACCAGAAAAGCAGCGCCATGCAGGCGGCCGAATAGCCAGACACCCAGTTCAGTGACTTCCAGACTATATTTGAGAAACATGCCGATGAGCAGGCCGGCCCAGGTGAGTGCTTCAATTCGAGCGGCAATGGTGAATACTTTACTAATCTGCATGTGGAGGATCTTCCCTGTTTCCAAGTTAATGTTGATGGCCACCAGGTCCATGTGCATGGCCATGGGCCAGTTCTTCCGCTGAGGCGTCGCGGACTTCAATGATCTCAATATCAAATACTACGGTCTTGCCGGCCATTGGATGATTAGTATCAATGGTTGCCATGGTGTGGCCAACTTTCAGCACAGTAACCTGCTGGTGTCCGTCGGCGCTATGAATGACTGCCTGCATACCAGGCTTCCATTTCTTGGCGCCTTGCAGATGACTTTTGGGTACGCGTTGTTCGCTGTCCTCCCGAATCTCGCCAAAGGCCTGTTCAGGCGGCAGTGTGATGCTTAGTTTGTCACCTGCACTTTTGCCTTCCAGCGCCAGTTCAAGACCTGCCAACAGGGAATTAGTGCCATGCAGATAAGTCATCGGCTGGGCGCTTGGTGATGAGTCGAGTTCTTCTCCGGCTGCATCCTTGAGTACATACTGGAAACTGGCAACACAGTTGCTGGCTATCTGCATGGTGAATTCCTGATGGTAAAAACGCGGGCATTGTCGCAGATTTCAACTAGTGAAAACAGAACAAGAGAAAACAGAACAAGAGAAAACCTGGATTATCGTCCCGATCTGGCCTGCACAGTGATATTGGCCCGTTCAATCAGGTAGGCCCGGATATCTTCAGCACCCTGTGCATCCACAACATTGGCAAATGAGCCCATGCCATTCTGGCTGCGTATTCCGTCAATAACGATGGCGCTGAACAGTTCTGGACTGTCCAGTGCGGCTGACAAAATTAAATCGGGAAATAAACCACGTCTTCCCATACCGCCGGCATTACCTGGTGTTTCATGACATAGCCAGCAGGAACCCCCATACAGATCTTCACCACGAGCGATCTGCTCCGGGGAAGCTGTTGAAGCCGGGGGATTGAGTTCAGGCGGCGTATAGGAAATGGCCGGCGGGAATTGTTCATCACCACCAAGCCTGAATACCAGCAGACGGGAATAATCCGGTGCGTAATAATTGGAATTGGAGCGACCAGCCACCACGGCAATATACTGCTCTCCGTCAATGGAATAGGTAACAGGCGCCGCTACGATACCAGTTTGGGTATCAAGGGACGTCCACAACTCCGTGCCATCGCTAGCATCAAAGGCTGAAATTCCATCACGATTGCCCTTGAAGACCAGACCGCCTCCGGTGGCAAGCATACCGGCAGAAGATCCCGGTATGCGCCAGCCTTCTTGCTGTGTCACCGGATTCCACGCAAGCATATAATTTCCCCGCGGCATATCGGAAGTGGCATTGGGCCCCAAAGTAGCCGCTGCATTTCTGTCGACACCGATGTTGGAGATCAGTGGATCGGGGTTAAAATTTTTGTCCTGGGCATAGACATAGAAGCTGTCTGTTGAGGGCAGATAGACCATGCCGGTTCCAGGATGGTAAGCCATGGGGTGCCAGTTATGCGCGCCGCCTGGTCCGGGTTGCACAGGATAGGCCTGATCAGTCTGATCATAGCGTGCATCCGGATTCTCAATGGGACGACCGGTTTCCGGGTCGATACCGAAAGCCCAGTTCACAGTGGCAAAAGGCTGGGCAGAAAGAAATTCACCTGTGGTGGCATCCAGAAGATAAAAGAAACCATTCTTCGGTGCCTGCATCACCACTTTTCGATCCACACCATCAATGGGCAGTGTGGCGACCATGATTGGTTGCGTGGCCGTATAATCCCAGGTTTCGCCAGGGGTGGTCTGGTAGTGCCAGGCATAGGAGCCGTCATCTGGGTCCAGTGCCACTATAGAAGAAAGGAATAAATTATCGCCGCCACCCGGGCTGCGAATTGCCTGGTTCCAGGGGGAGCCATTGCCAGTACCAATATATAAAAGGTCGAGTTCCGGATCATAGGCCATGGAATCCCAGACCGTGCCGCCACCACCGAGTGCCCACCATTCCCCGTTCCAAGTTTCGGCAGCCATGCGCATGGTGTCATCTTCAAAGCCATCGGCAGGGTTACCCGGTACCGTGTAAAAACGCCAGAGGATTTCCCCGGTTTCGGTATCCAGGGCAGTGACATAACCGCGTACGCCATACTCGGCGCCGCCGTTACCAATGATTATTTTACCTTTAACGATGCGCGGGGCGCCGGTAATGGTGTAGGACAATTCCCGATTAACAAAGGTATCGGTTTCCCAGACTTTGCTGCCAGTTGCGGCGTCAATGGCAATCATGCGGCCATCGATGGTGCCGACAAAGACCTTGCCGTTCCACAGTGCTGCTCCCCGGTTCACCACATCACAGCAGGCGCGCACGCCCCAGTCACGAGGTACTTCACTGTCGAACTCCCAGATCGGTTCACCAGTGGCCGCATCAAAGGCCCTGACATTACTCCATGCGGTGGTGACATAGATAACGCCATCAACAACTAAAGGCGTGCTTTCCTGACCGCGGGGAATATTGAAATCGGCATACCAGGCGAGACCCAGTTGTCCCACATTGTCCTTGTTGATTGTGCTGAGCGGGCTGTAATGCTGCTCACCGTAAGTGCGACCCGTCGCCATCCATTGTTCGGGTTCTGCGTCTGCAGCAACCAGGCGATCAAAATCAACGGCAGCGGGACCTGAATTCTCAGGAGCTGTGTCGGAACCTGAAGCAATTATCTGTTCAGGCGAGGAAACTGCAGAATTTTCGCTGGGAGAACAGGCACCAAGTAACATGGTTCCCGTTATGACAAGCAGTAGTCTGATGTTCATTCACAATCTCCTTTAAAAATTGGGGTCAGAACAGGTTTCTTTTGTTAAGAGAGTAATCCTGTTCTGACCCCCATTTATTCAGTACTGAGAGTAAGTCGAAGTATGCCTGACAAGGCTGCAGTTTGTGCATTGCCTGCATTTGCGGTGACAGTCAATCTGGACCCTGCAGGCAGGGTGGTCGGTGATTCCAGAATATACGAGGTGGGCCACTGCTCCTTAATGTCCAGAGCCAGTAAAAGGATCTCCACGCGACCATCGGGATGGTGGGCAGTGACTTCAAGGGAGCGGGTACCGGCAGGGTACTCGGGCCATAGAGCAAGAATGGTGGTATCACTATTAAACGTGTTCTCAGCCCTCCGGCTTTTATTGCCGCGGCCACGGTTTTCAAAACTGGTTTCCTGCACCAGCCTGGCTGGTGGTGTGCTGGCGAAATGCAGGCCCAGACTTCCTTCCACAGCCCCACCTGAATTGTCTTCTGATAACAGGTACTCCGCTTTAATTTTTTGCCCCGGTACCATGCGCACGCCACTATCCCTGGGAAGCTCACGAAAACCATACCATGGCGTCCAGGTAGCCAGCCACTGATCAGTATCGGCCAGACGGAAGACCACGGAGTGGAGATTACGGCGATCTTCGGGCAAGAACTCCAGGCCGGTGAGAAAAGTCTCTTCCTGGATTAAGGGATCAATTGTCACATTTGCTTGCAGCAGTTCTGCGCCCTCCACCGAACCGAAACCGAAATCATCTGGCGCGACCTCAACTATCTGGTTCGGTTCACCCAGACGCCAGACAGTGGGTTCAAAACTGGCAGTCACCGGCTCATCTTGCGTACCGTCTGCACCCGGTACATTGAAGAATACTTCTCCGTTATTACGTGGCCCAAGACCTTCCACCCAGGACACAATGAAGCGTTTTTCCCGCAGCGTCAGCTGATTGGCATTTTTAAAGCTGCCATAACCAGCCACAGCTGCCCAGGGCGGCATATGTCTGGCTAGCACTTGATCATGGATGGCATCGCGCATCAGCCAGGTCTGCTGCCAGGTGACGATGTCTTCGGCTGGTCCGCCAGTCATGTGACACATAACACAATGAGTATTGAGGATGCGCACGATTTCGCGATCAAACAGCACCGAGTTACTGGTGGCAGCATGGGGGAAAGTGAGTGCGGACCATGCCGCGGCAATCACTGCCAGCAACACAGTGGATACTCTGGCGAGTTGCCTGTGCATTATTGCCTTTCCTCTACCGCGAAGGTGAAAGCAAAAGTGCGCAATTCATCTTTCCAGCGCACCTGGGTAAAAGCCCGATACAGTCCGCCATGAGGCATGAGTCCGTCAAAAGTAATGCGTGGTCCACCGCGCAGACTTTCCGCATCCACACCCATGGGAATCATGAACATCATTGGTCCGGTCTCTTCATCAAAACCTTCACTTAAATCCAGAGGATGAGAGTGCACATAGTCCACCAGATCAGCACTGAGTATCAGGGTATGGCCGAAGGCGCCCAGATAGGTCTGCAAATCGGTGACCGGTTCACCAGTTTCCGCATCAGTAAAGATGAAATTCAGGTGCCCGTATAAACCAGCAATAAATGGCGAGGGATCATAGTCCAGGGTGGCGGTAAGTCCATCAACAGTTTTACCTGGTTCGGTATCGGGAGTGAGGGCGGCACTGTCGGCTATTATGTCGCCTTCATAACCGGCTGTGACCAGAGGATGGGCAATGAACTGGCTGGTGCCACCGACAGGAACAAAATCTGACAAAACTTTGTAATAACCGGATGCTGGCAAGGTCACATCAATGGACCACGTTCCTTCGTCATCCATGACTGGATGGATATGCTGAAACCAGTCCAGATCCTGGCTCACCACAAATAGATGGAAGAACTGATCATGTACACGAACAAAATCGGTGACCGGTTCACCGCTCTCGGGATGGCTTATCCTGAACTTCAGAGTCAGCGGTTCTCCAGCTACAGGTACCGCAGGAAAAGTGTTGAACTCAAGTCGGTAATCACGGACATCAAAGGGATTGGAGAGCACCAGACGCATGCCGTCGCGGGGACAGGTGCCCGGTCGGTCTGCAGTATAATCAGAATGAATCGGGCACATATACACCTGCAGCGCATCCAGTGAAGCAGCAGTATCCAGTGTCAGTGCATTCTGTCCGGAAACCGGGCCAGAGATGAACCACCCCACCAACAGTGCAAGACCTGCTCGTCTCATCGATGGGGACTCGTGGCGTTGCTTTCGTAGGTGCCGCTGCCTGCACCTGGCAATTCATCAGCGCGCGGTCCGGTATAACGGGCTACGTGTAAACCGGTGTCACTGTCAGTCCAGTAGATAAGACCATCCTTGAATACCGGATAAGTGCGCGCAATGCTGTGGGGCAGGGTAATGATATGACCTACTTCCCGAGGCATGTAGGGGTTGGAAATATCAATGGCGCGGATACCGTGACCGTACCAGCTGTTGAACACCAGATTTTCGAATACCGTGGGGTTATGGTTCTGCTGTGACACGCGACGCAGTGTTTCGCCGTTAGGTTCGGTAGCCGCCTGTGTCAGACATTCATCGAGCTGGTTATCTGGTATGGCAAAGGCACCGACCATTACCGGTGTTGCTTCCACTTCTATGGAGACCATGCGTGCATGCATGATAGGACAACCGCCAAAGTTTTCATCTGTAATCCACGCATAGGCAGGGCGACCTGCGTCATTATCTCGCACCTGGGCAGGACGGTTCGGCACCATCACAGCGCTGTGTATACCAGTGGGTAGAGAGTTGTTGGGTGGGTGTACATCCACCCGCGAGCGAGTCAGCAATACCTGGTAGCGCACAGTTTTTGCTACATCAGAGGCATCAGAGGCAAGGTAAGCCTTTAGTCCCGGATCATCATTGACCACCATGTGCAGGCAGTCGTTGGCAATGTCATCAATCAGGGCGGGGTTCATCTGGCCTCTTACTGAGGCCACTGTTGAGCGGACACTACAATTAGCATTGCCCGCTAAAAGTGCGGCATTGGTATTGCGCGCCACAGCCGCAGAATTGAGAGTATAAAAGCCGGCATTACCGCCCGCTACATAGACCCGCTCACCGTCATCAGACAGGGAAAGCGAATGCAGCATATTATTTTGTCGGTCATTAAAGTTTCCTGCCCGGCCCCGGGCGTCCGTTAAATGACTGAAGTCGGCAAAGCGTCCGTCTGCATACAGACCGGTGGCGTCGGGTCTCTCGTTTACCGGAGGCCCGCCCACATCTTCAAGGCTGAAGGTAGACACTACGCTCGGTGCATCCAGAACAGCCCCGGTGTTTTCATCGGTCACCGCCATGGCATAGGCATCTGGCAGGCGCCGGGAAGGATCGGCTGGATCGGGCAAGCCGCCGCCGGCAAACATGGCCATGTATACCAGCACGCGGCTGCTGTTCTCAGGATCATGCCAGAGGAAAAATTCGTGGGAAGGGCCATTAAAATCGAACACCTGGCTTTTGCGGGTTGCCATGCAGGTGTCAGGGTCGATAGCAAAGGTTTCCATCACACCTTCTGTGCGGGTAGTGGCATTGCGCACCAGCAGCATACGGTCATTGCCATTGCTGTCGGCATACAGCAGCGCGCGTAACTCGCGATCATCATAGCCCTGGTTACCGACCTGGATCACCGGCAGTTCGCCGATCTTCACTGGCGCATTACGCACCGGGTTATCCTGGATGCGAAAGATATCCACGCCACGCCCCACACCGGCCCCATTGCCATGTCCCAGAAACAGGCAGCTCCCTGCAATGCCCATCCCTCTGGCGTCACCTGCGCCTTCCAGGTCACCTCCTTGCCAGGGACTGTCGTCAGTATCGCGCCGCGATGGCACCGTTACTACCCAGTGCAGGTAATCAAAATTACGTGTCAGATTAAGGTTACGTTGCAGTCGGGCAAAACCACTACGTGCCTGCCGCTCTGTGGAAAATGCGTCGATCTGCCCGCGTTGATTGACGCGCACGGAGGGCATCTCTCCGATAGGCGTATCAAAGGTGCTGGGCTGACAACCAGCAGGATCGCTGGAAAAGTCCCGGCATTGTGCCTGTGCCAGCTCGGGCCAGACCATCACAGCCAGCAAGCTGCCGAGTAAAAGAATGCCCGGTGATCCGTTCCACCAGGCCTTAACGGTAATTGCTTTCATCCTTCCCCCTGCGAATTATTGAAACTATTTATTGCGGTAAAAATAGCACAATTATTCCTTTCTCTGCGATTTATGAAACAAGTGTGGATTTTATTGAGGACAGGAAAACGCTGATGGACATGAGGCCATTGCCGATTTACGCTACGAGATCTAATAGAAGGGG
>Ga0055584_100002799_pt1 | contig 17291 bp, 7 predicted proteins | sample OSDHelmetaG_FD_58716 | JGI IMG/M metagenome (GOLD analysis project Ga0055584, IMG submission 58716) | Pelagic marine sediment microbial communities from the LTER site Helgoland, North Sea, for post-phytoplankton bloom and carbon turnover... | ecosystem: Environmental > Aquatic > Marine >... | reverse complement strand
GCTGAAGAATCTCGTTTAAAAGCAGAAGCCGAAGAGAAAAGACTTGCAGAAGAGGCAGAAACGAAACGATTAGCAGATTTGAAAGCCGCAGAGGAAGAACGCTTAGCCAAATTAGCAGCTGATCGGATAGCGGCTGAACAGAAAGAGGCAAAAGCTGTTCAAGAAGAAGAGGAGCGCTTAGCTGAAGCAGCAGCAGCTAAAGCTACGGCTGATCGGATAGCAGCTGAACAGAAAGAGGCAAAAGCTTTTCAAGAAGAAGAGGAGCGCTTAGCTGAAGTAGCAGCGGCTAAAGCAAAGGCTGATCGGATAGCAGCTGAACAGAAAGAGGCAAAAGCTGTTCAAGAAGAAGAAGAGCGCATAGCTAAAGCAGCACTAGCTAAAGCAACGGCTGATCGGATAGCAGCTGAACAGAAAGAGGCAAAAGTTGCTCAAGAAGAAGAAGAGCGCATAGCTAAAGCAGCCGCAGATAATGCGGAAACAAATAGGTTAGCCAAAGAAGCAGTAGATAAAGCAGAAGCTGATCGGTTAGCATTAATTAAAGCAGATCAAGAAACTGCGCGCCTGAAATCAGCAGAAGCGGAAGCAACCGTGGAAGCTGAACGTTTGGCACGATTGGATAAAATTTCATCTGAGCAATACTCTTTATCAGAATATAGGGATGTTATTGATAAAGCAGATTTACACTACAATTTTAAAAAATATGAAGCGGCTCTTACTGAATATCAAAATGCATTAGCAATGAGACCGGATCAAGATTACCCAAAAGAACGAATTAGTCTCATAAAAAAAATGATAGGAATACAGGCAAACAAAGAAATTTTAGCTCAAGAAAATCAAGAAATTCAGCAAATATCAATTGAAGATTTTAAAAATGACATCGCTAAAAAATATCCAGAGGGTATTACTGAGGAAGTTGAAACTCTAGGAAATAAAACGATTACCAAGCGATATGTTGTTAAGGACAATCGTGGTGATGAGTATAAAATGATTAAGCATAATTGGGGTGGTAAGTTTTTTTTTAAAAACGAACAACAGATAACAGAGCTTATTTGGAATGACGAAACGGAACACTAAAACCCGTAACCAATATTAAACCCTAAACTAAATTTTATTGGACCAGAATAAGTTTGTGGAAGCGCTAAATCAGATGGATTGATAATTAGAATTTGTGTACGGGAATATCTTTCGCTCCATTCGTTTTGTTTATATCCAATTCCAGTGAATACATCAATAGCAAAATTGCCAAGAAAAGCCTGTGCGCCAATAAGTAAGCTTGCGTTAAATTGTGTTGCTCGTATCCAAATATCATACACCTGAAAGTACTGCATATATATTTTAGCTGAAGAAAACGAAACATGGGGAGAAATATAAAATCCTTGAGGAGCCATGTATTCCGAAGTATTTAATTTATCACCGAATTGCGAGAAATAATATTTATGATTTGTTTGAAGCCTATAACCTCTAACGATGAACTTTTGTTGTAATCCGTTATTTAGATTGTTACCCGATTCTAATAAAGAAAGAAATGGACTTTTTCCTAAATATGAAAAGCCAATTTGAATTGACTGATTTTTACTAACAACGCACTCTGCAATTAATCTATACTCAGATGTTAATGGAATAACCCCTGCCAAAATTGAAAACGGATTTCCTTTTACTATTGTCCTAACTTTATGAGGAGTATTATCAATCTTCCAGCTTTGAGAAAAACAAAAATTCGTTGATAGTAATATTGACGCTATGAGGATTTTGGTTTTCAAAACGAAAGTCTTGCTTCAGGTTTGGAAGTTAATGGGGCAAATTTTTTCTCTTTGTACTTGTACATTCCAACAATGCCAATCATGGCGGCATTGTCGGTGCAGTATTCAAATTTCGGAATAAAAATAGTCCAATTATTTTCTGTACCTAATTTTTGTAATGCCGCCCGCAAACTAGAATTAGCAGAAACACCGCCCGCTATTGCAATTTCAGATATGCCAGTTTCAAATGCAGCCTTTTGAAGCTTGTCTAACAATGTTGAGACAATAGTGTGCTGAATTGAGGCACATATATCGTAAAGGTTCTCATCAATAAAATTTATATTTTCTTTGATCTCTTGTCGAATAAAATATAAGAAAGCTGTTTTTAAACCACTAAAACTGAAGTTTAGTTTATCAACCCTGCTTTTTGGAAATAAATACTTTAATTTATTTCCTTTTGATGCGTATTTATCTACTAATGGCCCACCAGGATATGGTAATCCTAGAATTTTAGCAACTTTATCAAATGCTTCGCCAGCAGCATCGTCTAGTGTTGTGCCAATAACTTCCATTTTTAAGGGCGAGTCAATACGAACAATTTGAGTGTGTCCACCAGAAACTGTAAGGCATAAAAATGGAAATTTAGGTTTACTATTTTCCGCATTGTTTCCATCAATTTGATGCACTAAAATATGTGCTTGCATATGACTAACTTCAATCAATGGAATTTCTAACCCAGCAGAAAAACCTTTTGCAAAAGAACCCCCGACAAGCAGAGAGCCCAATAAACCCGGCCCTTTCGTGTAAGCAATAGCATCAAAATCTTTTTTAGATACCCCGGCTTCGTTTATCGCAAAGTCAACAACAGGGATTATGTTTTGTTGATGAGCTCTAGAAGCTAATTCAGGAACAACACCACCAAATTCTTTATGTATCTTTTGAGTGGCAACAACATTCGATAATACTTTATGGTTTTTTAGCACAGCTGCAGAGGTGTCATCGCATGATGATTCTATTGCCAATATCGTTATAGGTTCAGCCAATTGTTCTAAATTTGATAACTTCAATTAAGTTAGTTTCAAAGATATTAAAAAGTGGGTTAAAATAGCATTATGGTTAGTCGGTGTAATAATCATACTGCTCCTGTTATCCTACTCTGGGTTGAAATCATCTAAAGTGCAAACCTATGTAACGAAAAGCTTAGCTGAAAAGCTTTCACAAGAATTAAATACCGAAGTTACTATAGAAGGTGTTGAGATCAAATTAATTAACTCGATTGTTCTCGAAGGCCTATTAATAAAAGATTTACATAAAGATACTTTGCTTTATGTTAAATATTTCTCTTTAGATGTTTCTAACTATAATTTGGACAGCAATTATTTTAATATTTCGAAAGTTGAATTGCGAAATACAGCTTTCTATTTAAAGAAATACTTAGGTGAAGACGAATTGAATCTTCAATTCATAATTGATCATTTTACTGCAGTAGATACTGCAGCAAAGGTCGATAGGTGGTATATAGATGGGGAGAATCTAACGTTAAATAATATCCATTTTAAGTATCAAGATGAGAACAGCACAGACACAATTATTTCTGGAATTGATTTTAAAAATTTAGATTTATTTGTCCGCAATGGTTCTTTCCTGGAAATGCATGTTATAGGAGATACAATTACTGGAAAAATTGAAGATTTAAATGTTGTAGAAAAAAGTGGTTTCGAAGTAAATAAATTGACAGCGATTACTAGTATTAGCCATGTCCACACCGCTATTAATGAATTACATTTGAGAACAACTTCATCCGAAGTTATTGGCGGCTTGAATTTTAGCTACAACAAATACGAAGATTATTCTGACTTTATCAATAAAATTCAAATAGAGTCTCATTTAGATTCTACAAAATTAAACATTTCTGACATCGCATATTTCTTGCCAGTCCTCAATGGTGCAGACCAAGAAGTTATAATCTCATCGGACTTTAAAGGCAGCATAAATAGCTTTGTTCTTGCGGATATTGATATTGCATACGAAAAATTTACTAAAATAAGTGGAGAAATACAGGTTGATGGATTGCCAAATATTAAAAGCACTAACATTCATTTTGATGATATAAAGCTAGCAACTCATTATTCAGATTTAGAAAAAGTACAAGTACCACCCTATGGTCAAGATAAATATATTGAGTTGCCAAATGAGTTTAAAGAGCTAGGTTTAATTACTTTTAATGGAGATTATAACGGCCTCATTTCCGAATTCGAGTTTAATGGTAAGTTTAATACTCTGCTAGGAACAGTAGGCGCCAAAATAGAGTGCACTGAGAGTGAGCAAAAGGCTATTAACCATTATAATGCAAGAGTTTATGCTATTGATTTCGACCTCGGTAAATTGTTAGGAAGTTCTGATGTTGGCTCCGCAACTTTTGACTTTGAGCTTTACGGATCAGGTCTAGATCCAGACAAGATAAGTGCCAATATACTTGGTGAAGTAAAATCTATTGAATTGTTAAATTATGTTTACTCAGATATTGAATTAGATGGAGATATCTCAAACAGCAGATTTACTGGACATACTGTTGTTGATGATGAAAATGCGTTTTTACGGTTTGATGGTGTAATAGATTTTGAGACTAAACTTCCTAAATTTCAATTCACAGCAAATATTCAAAATGCCAACTTAGGTGCACTTAACATTGCAACCGATTCTTGTAATTGTAATGTTTCAAGCTTTATTACAGCTGACTTTAAAGGAATTTCTGTAGACGATATTGAGGGATATATTGGATTATATAAAACTGATTATCACCAAAATGATAAACAGCTAGTGATTGATGATTTGGAGCTATTTGCATCTCGCGATAGTGTTTCTAGAACAATAAAATTAGTTTCAGATATGATTAATGGTAAAATTGTTGGGAATTTTAAAATGGCTGATATAAAACAATCTATTAGCCACATGATAGACCAATCTTTGCCAGCATTTTTTAAGGAAGAAGTTAAATCTCCTGATCCAGTCTATTTCAGTTATGACATTGCGGTATCGAGGACGCAAGGAGTAACGGATATATTTCTTCCATCGCTTGACATAATTGAACCATTAATTATTTCAGGAAATCTTGACTCACGCGACACTAGTTTTGTTCTCACAGTTATGAGTAATCAGTTACAATATTCAAATGCTACAATTAATAATTTCAGTACAGAAGTATTAAGCGATCGCGGAGTGCTTAAAACGAATATTGGTTCCAATAAAATATTGGTTGGTGATAGCTTAGTTTTTTTAAATTATAAGTTTTTCGCCAAAGGTGTTAATGATCTTTTTCTTTTTGAATCATCTTTTGATAATCAAGATTCTAATCTAAACTATGCTAATATAGGGGGAATGTTATTGCTTGAGAGTCCCAGTAAATTTAACTTTGGTTTAACTAATTCAGATGTATCGATTGATGGATTGCACTGGAAATTAAAAGAGAACAATTCAATCAACATTGACTCTACAAGTATTACTGTAAATAATTTTCAATTACAAAATGCTGCGCAGATGATAATTATAGAAGGTAAGCTAACCGAAAATCCTGAGGATAAAATATTGTTATCGGCTGATAACGTTAAGTTAGAAACTTTTGACAAATTTTATAAAGGGACTGGACTCTCGCTGTTTGGCATTGCAAATGGTAATGCGGTCTTTTCAGATCCCTACAATGAGCTTATTTTTTCAGCTGATTTAAATCTAAACGAATTGGTCGTCAATGGAGATTCACTTCTAACCGGAAACATAAATGCACAATGGATTACTGAAGACCAAGCAATTAAAACAAATGGCGATTTTGGAAAAGAGTTTGTTTTTACGGGCAGCTACGACCCTAAATCGAAAATTGAAAATTTAGATATCACCTTAACAATGAAAGAACTGGGTTTAAAAAAGTTTGAGCCATTTGTACAGGGGATATTATCAGATATTAAAGGAGATTTGTCTGGGGCATTAAAAATTAACGGAACATTATCTGAGCCAAAGGTTAAGGGAACATTAAATCTGATTGATGCAGGAATAAATATCGATTACCTTAACACTTACTACACACTTAGAAATGAATTCATTACAATTGAGGAGGATTGGTTTGGTTTTGATCTTATTACAATAGAAGATCGACATGGAGGTATAGCAAAAGCAACTGGTACAATTGTTCATGAAGGCTTCAAAAATATGAACTTCGATATTACGGTTTTTCCCAAGTTCTTTGAGTCATTGCATACAACATTAGAAGACAATCCAGTTTATTATGGAGACGCATACATAAGTGGGGTTGTTAACGTTAGTGGATTCGCTGAAACCATGAAAATGGACATTGACGTAAGCACTGAAAAAGGCACAGATTTATATATTCCACTTGATGGCTCTAAAGAATATTCAGAAATAGATTATATCAAGTTTATCATAAAAGATTCAACATTGCTTTCAGAAAAGGAAGAATATAAAGTTGATTTGGATGGAATGGAAATGACTTTTGATTTAGATGTAACACCTGAGGCTAAAATGCAAATTATATTTGATGAGGATGTCGGAGACATTATAAAAACACAAGGGCAAGGCCAAATCAAAATGGAAATCAGCCCTTCGGGAGATTTTAATATTTATGGTAATTACGAAATTACTGATGGTGATTATCTTTTTACATTAGAGAATGTAATTAATAAGAAATTTATAGTGGCTCCGGGCAGCACAATTTCTTTTGATGGAGATCCACTAGAAGCGGTTCTTGATGTTACTGCAATATATAAATTAAAAGCATCACTTAAAGATTTAGGAATCGCCAGTATAGATACGACCGGCAAACGTGTTGCTGTAGACTGTCATCTGAGAATGAAAGAGAGTTTGAGTAATCCGAACATAGGTTTTGACATCGATTTACCAACTTCAACTGAAAAAACTAACACCGATTTTAAAACTGCTATCAACAGCAATAGTTCAATGAACAAACAAATTTTTAGTTTATTGATTATTAATCGCTTTGTGCCTTTAACTGATAGAGGTGGATTTAACGCTGGTGGTGCAGGGAGCTCAACTTCTACGGAATTGTTATCAAGCCAATTAAGTAACTGGCTTTCTCAAATTAGTGATGATTTTGATGTTGGAGTGAATTACAGAGCTGGCAATGAAGTGGCTGCAAGTGAGGTTGAAGTAGCTCTATCAACACAATTATTTAATGATAGAGTAACAGTTGAGACTAATGTTGGGGTAACGGGAGATAATAGTTCTTCTTCCAACTCATCAGGAATCGCAGGAGACTTTGATTTAGAGTATAAGATTAGTAAAGACGGTAAGATGCGGGGAAGGGTTTACAGTGAATCGAATGATTATAATGATGTAACCACAAATAATATTAAGTATACGCAGGGTATTGCTCTATTTTATACTGTCGAGTTTGACTCATTTGGTAAGTTTTTAAGAAAAATGTTTAGCAAGCAAAAAGAATAATTTTTGATTTTTGTTAAACTTTCTTTTAGCAAGGATTAGTAGCATTCAATAAAATCAAAACCTAGTTTCGATTAATATTTTTTCAGAAAAAGAGTTCACTTTATTTCGAATTAGTAAAGCCTGAAGTAATCTTAACTTTATCTATTAAGATTATTCACAGTAAAGAAAACTTCATTTGATGCAGATTTTTATCAATAAAAAACAGCGTAACTTTGGTTAGTAGCCCAAATTAATTTAACTTGTGGAGATGTTAGATACATATATTGTCACATTGGTGATAAATAATATATTTATCAAGAATATGGTAATGGTTAATTTATATTAGGATTATTACTTGAAAGGTAATTTTTAAATCGAAGAATAACAGAACTATATTAATTTGGGCCAAAATGGAAACGACTTACCAAAAAATGCAGTTATGATTTTTAAAAATACTAGACTAATAACTTTGTTAATTATTATGAGTTCAACTATGGTTTGTGCTCAAAATATTTATGATAGTAAGTTTCAATGGAAAATACCTGGTGGTAAATACATCAATCCGGTGTCATTTTTTTCTATGCATGGATATGTAAATGCTGTATTTGCTGCTCCTTCAGCCCAGTGGACTTCTTCAAATTTTAATGGGTTAGGGGCGCCAGGTCAAGTGCTAGTGCCAAATACAAATAACTCATCATTTCAAAATGATGAAGCGTTATGGATAAGTTCAGAGCTAACTGAAAATACTTCTATATTAATGGAGCTTCATTTAGTTGCATCACCTTCGGGAACAGGTATGGCAGGCCCAGGTGGCTTGACAATTGTTCTGACAGAAGCAAATGCGAACTGGAAAATTTATAAGAATTATGCCAATATTTCTGTAGGAACGTTTTGGAGTCCTTTTGGGATTCATAATCAAGATTGGCTTGGGGCACAAAACTTATTCTCTCTTATGCCTTTAGCATCTGGCGCTTACCCAACTCATTACAATGAAAAGGGGATAAGAGTAGACGGTTTTTTATCACATGAAGAGAATTGGGGTCTTAACTACGTTATGTCATTAGGTAATGGATATGATGCTTGGGATATTAGTGGATATAAATCATGGGATATGAATGAAAATAAAACATTTAATTCAAGAGTTAGTGTTTTTCCAGGTTTTGGAGAAAATTTGAATATTGGTTTTAGTTATGCAAATGGGTTGATTAATGAGGGAGACACATTATCATCAATAAATAGTTCTACCTATTACGATTTATCATTCAACTCCATTGGAATAGACTTAAAAGCTACCACAAAATTTGTAGAATTAAGAAGCTATGCAATACTTACACAGAAAAATTATCAATCACCTGTTTCAAGGTTTGTTGCAAATGATAATGTTACAGGCCTTATGTGTGAAATGTCCAAACCTATTGAGTTCAAAGAAAATAAATGGTGTCGTAGTATTGTTCCAAAATTAAGATGGGACTATCTTTTAAATGATAAAAATTTTTTGGTTTCTAATGCATTAGAATTATCAACAATATCTTTCGGAATGAATTTTCATATTAATAAAAGCTTCAATTTCTCGGTTGATTATAATGTGCTTAATGAGATTGATGACTTCAATAATAATCGATTAATAACCAGAGTTTCAGCTGAATTTTGACTAAAATCACCATAATCATTGCAGTAAGTTCTCTGCTTGTTGCAAACACATGCATGTGTGCGAGTTATCGTCCAATTAACAGGGACGACTTGCCAGTATCTGCATCTTTTATTTGGGGAAAGCTATTCGATGATATTTATAATAATGATTTAAATAGTGCTGATATTACTTTAACGCATTTTGAGTTTATAATTATTAATGGTTGTGAGTATCAATCTCAGCGTTTTGATAGCCTTAGTGTATATTCTGTTTCCAAGGAGAAATTAGTTAATGAGATAACATATTTGATTTTAAGTTCTATACTAATTGAAATTGAAAAGTTACCAAACATATCTTCTGCCACGATAAGAAAAAGTAAAATATTAGACCTATATGAAGAACTTGTGTCCATTCAATTTGAATTAAAAACTACCGATCTAAATGCGTATAAATCATCTTTTAATTTAATTAAAAATCTTCATCAGAATTGTTCTAATGCTGATCGTATGGCAACTTTAATTGCTGAAAATGAAATATTCATTTCCTCAGTTCAAATTCCTTGCAAATGGTAAAATCGATCATAAAAAAAATAATAACATTATTAAGTAACAAGCGGTACTGGTTTATAATTATAACCATAGCATTTACTTCGGGAATATCTGGAATTGCCATTAATGAAATTCTCAATCTTCATAAAGTTGAGTTAGTTCATGACGTTTATGCGAAATCGGAATTCGTTTTAAAATCAGTTGAGAAGGATGCCGCTATTAGCATATTGTTGGATGATACGTTGAATTTACAAAAGTTAATTCTAAGATATTATTCTATCGATTCGAGCATTGTTTCAATAGCGTTCTTTTCGGCAGATTTATCGAAAATAACTGGTTTAGGTGAAATTCCAGATAAAACAATGAATAAAATATATCATTTTGAAAGCTCTGAAACGGTCAACACATTTTATACAATGCATGATCGAGAACTAAATCCACTTGGTTATATTTTAATAAAATATTCAAAAAATAAATTATTTGAGGGAACCTCTAAATTGCTTTTCAAAACAATTTTAATTGCTCTAACGCTTATCTCGTTAATAACTATTCTTCTCATAATTATTTTATTAAAGCTCCAAACATCAATACAAAAAGAATTAGATGCATCTATTCGGTCTAAAGAATACTTGAATAACGAAAAGCTTCAAAAAGTATTTCTAGCAAATATGAGTCATGAATTAAGAACACCTCTAAGCGCTATAATAGGGTTTATCAATATTATTAGAAAAAAATCCGAAACAAGAGAAAATGCAAAATTTTTTAAATTAATTATCGAATCTGGCGATTTAATGACAGTGTTAATAAATGATATTTTAGACTTTAGTAAAATTCAAGAAGGAAGTATTGAATTAGAATATCATCATTTTGATTTTAACGACCTTTTTAATAGTGTTTGTAAAACCCTAGAGCATAAAGCAAAAAATTCAGTATACTATAATTTCAAAGAAATAGGGAATACAGCCTGTTATGTTTATGGCGACTATTATCGAATTAAACAAGTTATGATTAATTTGGTTAGTAATGCAATAAAATTCACAGACGACGGAGAAATAAAAATTAGTTATTCCAATGCGGAAAGCAATGGTATGGTTAAATTAAACTTTAGTGTATGTGATTCAGGAATTGGCGTGAAGGAAAACAAAGAGGACCTGCTTTTTAAACCTTTTTCACAGTTACATGAATTTAAAGACTCCAGTAAAGGCACAGGTCTCGGATTAACTATATCTAAAAATTTAATTGAATTAATGGGAGGGCAAGTCGCTTATAAGCCAAATGCAATAAAAGGGTGTACGTTCTTTTTTGAAATAGAACTTCCCTTGGGTGATGAAAATAAGTCATTTAACGACAAAATAAAAGAATCAAGTATTGTTCAGATTAATGTAAGTGCTAAATTACTTATTGCAGAAGATAATGAAATTAATCAGCTTCTGATAAAAACAATTTTTAACAATTGGGGGTTCACTAATTTTGACTTTGCTAATGACGGATTTGAAGTGATTGATATGTTACAATCTAATGATTATGATCTTATTCTAATGGATATACAAATGCCTAATATGGGTGGCGTTGAAGCAACCAAACAAATTAGAAAATCAAAACGGGCATATAATAAAATACCAATTATAGCTCTTACTGCTAATGCAATTAAAGGAGATAAAGAATTCTTCATTAATTCAGGCATGAATGGTTATGTCTCTAAGCCCATAAATGAAAATATTTTGGTTGAAGAATTAGCAAAATATATATCGGTTAATGTAATTTTTAACGAAGTGATTGTAAATAGTAAGCCAGAAGAACCCTCTAATCGAAAGCTCATTAATTTAGAACAAGTAAGTAAGAAATTCAATGAAGATCACGAATTGGTAATGAAACTTCTTTCATTATTTATTGACTCACTAGAAACGGAAATTCCAAGAATGCTAAAAGAGTGTGAACTTGGTAATTATTTTCAGGTATCTTCTATTGCTCATAAAATCAAACCGTCAATTGATTATTTATGTGAAATAATAGATCAGGAACTTGTTCGAAAAATAGAAATTAATGGAAAAAATTCAGACTCTAATGAGTTAGGTAAAAACCTTCTTCATTTTCAGGAACGAATGAAATTATACTTAGCCGAAGCAAAGGATATTCTTAGGCAATCTCATGAGCAGAACTTGACAGATGCAAAATTTTAGCTTTTCAATTTTCGGAAAAGCCACAATTTTCTATTTTAATCAATAATAACATCGGTGGCTTTGGTTTCCGTGCCAGGAACTTCCTTAATTATTTCCCATTCATTGTCGTTTATTTGTTTTTCAATGATATACTTTTCAACATTTTGTCCCCATCCTTTATATTCGTTCCAATTAATAATTACGTTATTACCATCGCTCTGATATTGCAAAAGAATGGAGGTTGAAATATTTGTACTAAGATTTTGATTACACATGTTTTCCACGTTTATTTTGTAGTAATAGGATTGGCTCATTACATCAGTTTGATAATCAGAGTATTGTGTAACAAATGGTGGTAATTCGGCTATTGGCTCAAAACCTGAATCAGGTTTATCGGATCTTAAGAGAGTGAATCCAGTTATTTTTTCTGGATACACAGATGGTTCTGACCATTCGGTTAAAACAAATTCATTTTCTATTACGGTAGATCGCACTATGTCTATTGTTTGATTAAGTATTGCTGTGTTTTGCACTTCGATAGTCACAGTATTACTTTGAGACAAATAACTTGTATGTCCAAGGTTTTCTGCAATAACAGTATACGAATAAGTACTATTACATTTAAATGTGTTATCGATAAATAGATTTGTCGTGCTATCTACTTCCCCAATCTTTTCAACAGTTTCTTTATATCGTCTATAAATGGAATATATTTCTGGTTGACTTCCTTTATAATGATTCCAGTTTAATTCAACAATATTCTCATCTATAGATTCAGCTGTTAAATGAATGGTGCGGTATTCCGTTATTCTTTCTAGCGAAACTTTATTACCACATTGATCAATTGGTTGAATTAGATAATTATAATACTGGTCTTCAGTTTGCAGATTTGGTTGAATAGAAATTGTACTATCTCTGTTAAGTAATGAATCTATCCTTATGTATGAGCTATCTATAAAAGATGATTGATAAATGTTATAGCTATGAAAATCGTTTTCTGTTGAATTTTCCCAACTTACAATAACACCACCACTTTCTCTTACTGAAGCAGCGAAAACAAGATTAGGTGTTGGCGGAATAGAGTCGAATAGCTTAATGTAATTCTGTTTAATTAATTCAGAGGTGCAATTAAATTGGTCTGTCGCGGATAACTTAACATCAAATTGACCGGGATTGGAGAATGTTATACTAGGCGAAATTTCGGAAGAATAAGTGCCATTATAAAAATCCCAAGAATACTCTACATTTATAGTATCTGCCGACATATTTACAAATTCAAGTGTTGCAGGAAAACAATGTTGACTTGTATCAGTTATAAACTGAACAGAAGGGGCAGCGTGGACATTAATTTCAATTGAATCTTCTGAAACAACACAACCATCTTTGCTCTCAACCCAGAGGCTTGCATAGTATTTGTTAGCAACGTTATAAGTGTATGATGATGAATCTAATGTAGAATTCATTCCATACCCAAAATTCCATAAACAATTACTTGTGTTTAAAGTCGTGTTAATGAAACTAACTTCAAATGGTTTACAGCCCTCTGAAGTTATTGGAGCGTATGCTATTGTTGGTGAAGAATGTATTTTTATAGTATCTATTGCTTTGTAATTACTGCATCCATTTTCGTCATAAACTACTAACGTTCCAACAAATGTTCCAGTGTCTGCAAATGAATGATCTGCATCAGAATCTGAACTAAAAGATCCATCTCCAAAAAACCAATCTGCGTGTGAATATTGAGACGATAAATTTGTATACACTACATTTAAGGAGTCACATCCTGTCGAATCAGATAAAGTGTAATTTGCAATCGGCCCAAGCACAACAACTACATCTGACTTAATTATTGAATCAAAACATGAGGAGTCTCTTCCAGCAGTTAGTACTACAGAATATAAACCTGGTTCTGCATAAACATGAGAGGGGTTTTGAATATTAGAATATGAGCCATCTCCAAAATCCCATTCCCAATTATTAGCGTTAACTGATAAATTTGTAAATGAATTTACCATAGGTGCGCAACTTGCAGAATCTGAAGTTAAAAAATCAGCAACTATATGTTCAACCGTTATTAATTCGTTTGAAGTAACTGTATCCAAGCAACCCTCATTTGATGTTGATATAAGAGACACTTGATAAGACCCTGTGTCTGAATATACATAACTTGGATTAGATAGAGTAGAAATGTCTCCGTTCCCAAAATCCCATAGCCATGATACAGCGCTATCCGAAGTGTTATTAAAGGACGCGTAAACCGGAACGCATCCAGTCAAAGCAGCAATTTCAAATGACGATTTATAAGGTGCTTCTCCTAAATAAGCTATAGAAGAATTACAGTTATTTGAGTCTACTATATTCAAAGTAATTGAAGTGGCATAATCTAAATAGAATGAGTGGGAGGGGTTAGCAGTAGTATCTGTAAATCCATCCCCAAAATCCCAATAAATGGAATTACTACTAGCAGAATTGTTTTGAAACGAAAGAGTAACAGGGTAACATGAATTTTGTTTTATATAACTAAATTCAGCAGGTATAGATTCATGGACAGTCACTCCAAAAGGAATAGTAGCTGTATCAGAACAAGCGCCTAAAAATGAAATTAGTGAAATATCGTAAATACCAGGATTGTTAAAAGAAATAGTTGGATTCTTGTCTGTTGAAGTTATTTCATTATCAAAATTCCAAAGCCAATTGCTTGAATGTTGGCTTATATTATTAAACGATACATCTAAATTGTCGCAACCTACGGTATCAAGAATTGTAAATTCAGCAATTGGATTGTTGACTTCTATGAATGTTGGTAATGTTAACGATTCTGAGCATCCCAAAGAATCAATAAAAGATATTGTTACCATGAATGTGCCAGAATTCTGGTAAATGTGAGAAACAAATTGACCAGATTGGGATTGTCCATCGCCAAAATACCATGTGTAATCAGCATAATCATTTATATTAGATGAGAAGTTCGCAATTTCGTTTAAGCAAAGTACAGTGGGGTAATCGAATATAGGGTTTGATAAGTTAGTTGATATAGGTTTAACAATAGTAGAGGTACATCCATTTTTATTCGTAGTTTGTAGCGATGATGTATAGATGCCAGGATTGCCGTAAATATTAGTAGGGAAGAAGTCCGTGCTTTGGTTCCCGTCTCCAAAACTCCACAAATACGATTCAGACATAAGACTATCAGTATTGAAATCGACAATTGCCCCCCCTCCGCATATGTTAACCTGATTAAAATTATAATCTGAAGCACCAGCATCAAGCCATAGGTATTCAGGTGATATTATGTGGTATATAGAGTCGTTTGTCGTTACAGTAATATTTAAATCATATACACCAGCAGAGTTGTATGTATGAGTAGGTGTTAATTCAGTTGAAGAATTACCATCTCCAAAATCCCACAAAATACTAATAGTGTTATTAAAAGGAGAAGAAACATTTATTGTATAAGGTGCGCAATGATAATTTAAAGAATCTGACCCTGTATTTATAATCAAAATCGATGAATCTGCAGGGCTTTGATTTGGGTCAGCAGCTGTAGATAAAACAGATTCAGCAGGAAGGCAAAATGCGGAACTAACAATACTGTTAACAGTTTGATTGCAGCCCCCACTAGAAACTGTAAATTGTACTAAATATAATCCAGGCAGAGAATATTGGTGAATTGGATTTTGAACAGAATCAATCGTGCCATCTCCAAAATCCCAAAGCCATTCTGTTCCAGATAAAGAGGTGTCAGTAAAGGAAAATAAATTGTCTTGGCAAGATAGTCCGTAGTCAAATCCAAAACTATTGTTTGCAATACTGTAATTATTATAATCTTCTATCGTGAACAGACACCCATTTTGATCATATGTAGTAAGTGATACTTCATAATGGCCAGGCACAGAGTATGTATGCGTCTCAATTGGGTTTGTTGAGGTTATTCCATCACCAAAATCCCATAACCAAGAATCTTTTCCTAGCGAAGTCCCATCAAAAGATGAAATGATGCTATTGCAAGTAAAAATTGTATCAGGGATTGTGTAGTTGTATTGTGGGCTAATTACATTTATTGTATCTGCAAAAGTAATAGTATCAACACAACCGATGTTGTTCGTTGTTAAGAGTTCTACAGTAAATACACCAGCAGAATCATATGTGTGAGTTGGATTAGTATTTGACGCGGTTGTACCATCACCAAAATTCCATAGCCACTGTACGATGTCGTTTTCATCCTCTGTGAATGATATAGTTAGTGGCTCGCACCCTGTCACCTCACTAATAGAAACACTAGAAGCAGCTGAATGAACGTCAACTAAGTTGATGAAGGTTTCATTTGATTGGCATCCGCTAGTTGGATCTGTTATAGTGACATTTAAATTTATTGATTGGGCTTCATTAAAATTTAGTGTTTCGGGGCTGTATTGATTAAAGAATTGTCCGTCACTAAAGGTCCAATTATAGTTTAACAACGTATCTCCAACATTAGTTAAAAATACTTGCAGTGGAGCACAGCCTATTGAGTCACTTATATCAAACGCTAGTGGGGGAGGACTATGCACAGAAATAAGCTTATTAAACGAATTATCGGTTGAACAGCCAGTAGAATCTAAAACGCTAATCAGTATGTTATGCGAACCGGTATCAGTAAAAGTGTGAATTATGTTTTGACCAGAAAACGAAAGGCCTCCAATATTCCAGTTAGTGGCTTGAGTATTTTCTGTAACATTGTTTAGCGTAATACTCAGTGGGGCGCAACCTATACTATCACTATAAGTAATAACTGGTGTTAATGATTGTTTTACAACTATATTGTCGAGCTGATTAATAGTGTTTTGACAACTATTACCGTCAGTTATAGTTGCTGAGACTAGATATGTACCTTCCGAAGTATAAGTATGCGAAGCTGTTAAGCCTGATGAAGATATACCATCACCGAAATCCCAAACAGTATTAACAGAAGATGCTGAATTAGCATTAAATATAATGCTACTATTCGTATCACAAACAAGATTTAAGCTACTGGAAATTAAACCATTAGGCCTATTTTGGATTTCAATCGGGATTGGATGAGTTTTGTTTGATGAACATCCTAAGGAATTATACGCAATTAATGTAACATAATTAGTTCCAGGTTGGTTATAAGTGTGGTATGGGTTTGGTGTATTACTAACGTTGCCATCCCCGAAATCCCAGAGATAAGAATTAGCAAGTGAGGTATTGTTTATAAAGGCAACAGTATCAATTTCTGGACATATTGTATCATTTATGAACGAAAATGAAATATTGGGTGTGTCAATTACGGTTATGTGGTTAAAGAAAGTTGTTGTGTCTGAGCTCCCGTCATTTCCATAAGCAATAAGCTTAACAGTATAGTTTCCAGGATTAGAATATGTATTTACTGGTGATGGCAAAGTTGATGTATTACCATTGCCAAATGTCCATAAATAACTTGTTGCACCTGAGGAGTTGTTATTAAATATAGTTGTTAATGGAATACAACCTATAGTATCGGTAGTTGTAAAGTTTGACTGGACTGATTGTCCAAAAGAAAATAAACTACTCAGACATAAGAATAAAATTTGTAATAAGGTATAAGTTGCTTTTTTCATGATTTTATACTTTAACTATGCTTATTGTTCCTTCTTTGTGAAAATCTCCTTGGTAATAACCTTCTGCTTGTATATTGTAGATATAGCTTCCCGGAGGTGATTTCACTCCTTGAAAAGTACCATCCCATTGATTATTTATATTGTTTGATTCAAAAACTAATTGT
>Ga0055584_100002798_pt1 | contig 17291 bp, 16 predicted proteins | sample OSDHelmetaG_FD_58716 | JGI IMG/M metagenome (GOLD analysis project Ga0055584, IMG submission 58716) | Pelagic marine sediment microbial communities from the LTER site Helgoland, North Sea, for post-phytoplankton bloom and carbon turnover... | ecosystem: Environmental > Aquatic > Marine >... | reverse complement strand
GGTTCGGATTCAAAGATGATCTTGTGGTTCGGATAGGTAGATCAGATAACGGCACCAAGATTGATGTGCGGTCTGTGTCGCGGGTAGGCGGAAGTGACCTTGGTGCCAACGCAGCGCGTATCGAAAATTTTTTGTTAGCGTTCTAATCTCACGATAGCTTTGTACGCACGAGCTCATTGACCTGTTGTGGGTTTGCTTTACCAGCAGTTTCTTTCATCACCTGACCGACGAAAAACCCGAGTAATTTGGTTTTTCCTTGGCGATATTGCTCAGCTTGTTTGGGATTATCAGCAATAATTTTTTTGATGAGAGGCGCAAGGGAGCCGCTATCTGAAACTTGCTTGAGGTCGTTTGTCTCGATAAATTCGTCTACTGATTGGGCTTCACCCTGCCAGAGCGCATCAAGTATGTCTTTGGCAATCTTACCGCTGATGGTCTTATCGCTGATTCTAGAAAGTAGGGTGCCAAATTGTTCAGCACTCAAGGTTAAGTCCGTGATGTGGATGTCGTCTCTGTTCATTCGGGCGAGGAGTTCGACGCGTACCCAATTCGCGGTAGTTTTGGCATCATGGCAATACTGAAGGGTGTCCTCGAAATAGTTTGCAAGATCAGGATCAGCAGCGAGAAACTGGGCATCCGCCTCGGTCAGTTGGTACTCGTCAGCAAAGCGAGCGGCTTTTTCCCGTGGCAGCTCCGGCATACTGTTTTTGACTTCAGAGATAAAGGCCTCATCAATTTTGACGGGTAGTAGGTCAGGTTCGGGAAAATACCGATAGTCCATCGCAGTTTCTTTACTACGCATCGGTCGAGTTTCATCACGATCGGGATCATAGAGGCGGGTTTCCTGAACGATACGGCCACCGGATTCCAGTACCTGTTGTTGCCGTTGCACCTCGAAATTGATTGCTCGTTCAAGGAAGCGGAACGAGTTGACGTTTTTTGTTTCAGTCCGTGTTCCCATTTCAGTTGTACCCACTGGGCGAATTGACACGTTGGCGTCGCAGCGTAGGGAGCCTTCGGCCATATTACCGTCGGATACACCGAGATAGGTGACTAGCTGATGGATGTATTTAGCATAGGCTACGGCTTCTTTGGCGGAACGCATGTCCGGTTCGGATACGATCTCCAAAAGTGGTGTTCCAGCGCGGTTCAGGTCAATGCCGGTGCTTTGTTGAAACTCTTCGTGTAATGATTTTCCAGCATCTTCTTCCAGGTGTGCCCGGGTAATGTTTACCTGCTTTAAGGTTCCGTCTTCAAGGGGAATCTCTACTGAGCCACCCAGGACAATAGGTTTGTCCATCTGGGTTATCTGGTAGCCTTTGGGCAAATCGGGGTAGAAATAGTTTTTCCGGTCGAATGCCGAAATCTTAGAAATACTCGCGCCAATACCCAGTCCAAATGCAACGGCCTTCGGATATACCTCGGCGTTCACCACCGGCAGGACGCCAGGCAGACCAAGGTCGACGGCACAGGCCTGAGTGTTCGGTTCTGCGCCAAATTCGGTGCTTGCACCGGAAAAAATCTTGGACTTTGTGTTTAGCTGGACGTGTATTTCTAGTCCGATGACTGTTTCCCAGGCCATCCTTTAGTCTCCCGCATCGACCGAGCCGGGCGATCTCAGATGCCAGTCGGTCTGTTGCTGAAATTGATGAGCAGCATTCAAGATCCTGCCTTCCTGCATATAGTTGCCGATAAGTTGTACGCCGACTGGTAGCTTAGATGAGAATCCCGCGGGTATCGACATGGCGGGTAGACCTGCAAGGTTCCCTGCGATGGTGTAGATATCCTGTAAATACATAGCGACCTGATCTTCAGTTTTTTCACCCAGTTTAAAAGCAGGTTGTGGGGAAGTTGGGCCGAGAAGAATGTCGACTTGTTCAAATGCAGTTTGAAAATCATTTTTGATCAACCGGCGAATCTGTTGTGCTTTGCGGTAGTAGGCATCGTAATAACCAGTTGAGAGCGTGAATGCACCGACCATAATGCGCCTTTTGACTTCTTCTCCGAATCCCTCACTACGGGATCGCCTGTATAGATCCTCTAGGTTTTGAGGGTTCTCACAGCGATATCCAAAACGTATACCGTCAAAGCGAGAGAGGTTTGCTGATGCTTCAGCCGGTGCGATGACATAATAAGCGGGTATCGACTGAGAGATGTGGGGTAGGGCAACTCTTGAGATTTTCGCACCCAGTTGTTCAAAGACCGTAATGGCTTCCTGGATCACCTGCTCTGAGTCTGCTTCTAGTCCTGTCGCAAAAAAGTCTTCACATAGCCCAATACGCAGGCCTTCCAGCGACCGCGAAAGATCAGCTCGGTAGTCCGGCACGGGCTCATCCAGAGACGTGGAGTCGAGACTGTCGCTACCTGACATCACCTGTAATAGCAGGGCGGCATCTTCAGCCGTTCTAGCCATGGGTCCAGCCTGATCGAGACTTGATGCGAAAGCTATCATGCCCCAGCGCGAGATACGTCCATAGGTTGGTTTCAGGCCCGTAATGCCACAATGTGCTGATGGCTGTCTGATGGATCCACCAGTATCTGTTCCCGTGGCGGCAGCACATAAACCAGCGGCCACGGCCGCTGCCGATCCTCCGGACGAGCCACCAGGAACGCGAGTAGGGTCCCAGGGATTCCGTACCGGTCCATAGAATGATGTTTCGTTGCTCGAGCCCATGGCAAATTCATCCATGTTTGTCTTGCCAAGGGTGACGACGCCTGCAGTAGCGAGCCTTGAAACAACGGTTGCATCATACGGTGCAATGAAGCTGTCCAGCATTTTGCTACCGGCTGAAGTTTTGACACCCTTTGTGCAGAATATGTCCTTATGTGCGATTGGAATGCCACCCAGAAGGTAGTTCTGCCCTTCGGCTCGTGCCCTATCGGCAGCATTGGCCCCTGCAAGGGCATTTTCTTCCAGGACGGTGATATAGCAGTTAAGTGCTTCGTGTCGCTGTATTCGGTCCAGGTAGTGTCTGGTTAGCTCCAGAGCGCTATATTTACCGGTATTCAGGTCATCCAGTTGCTGAACGATGCTTCTCTCATGCATGGTCATTCGATAACCTTCGGTACCAGATATAGACCATCTTCGGTCTCTGGTGCGATGCTCTGATAGGTTTCACGCTGATTTCCTTCCGTCACTGCATCTTTGCGTAGTCTTTGTGTAGCATCCAGCGGGTTGGACATTGGTTCCACTCCCGTTGTATCTACCTGCTGCATTTGCTCCACCAACTCCAGAATTTCGGACATGCTGGCGCTAAAAGACGCTAGTTCACGCTCATCAAACGTCAATTGCGTTAAATCGGCAATATTTTTAACTACGGTGTCAGTGATTTTCAAATGTCGTCTCCGGTCGGCGTCGCATCCTAATGAGGTTTGGCCGAATCTGCAAATGGAGCGCTTTGTCGGCGCAATTCACCCGCTAGGTGAGAAAAGCATAGCTTGTATAAAAAGCTCATGAAATGATAGAGTTACAGAAGGTTTTGAAACTAAAAAATAAGGTCTGGCGGAAAAATGGATGGCATTTTCCTTAGACAGCGGAATAGGAGCATCACTCGGTTATGTTAAAGAAACTACGGGGGTTGTTTTCAAACGATCTGTCTATTGATCTAGGTACAGCAAATACGTTGATTTACGTCCGTGATCAGGGAATCGTTCTGAACGAGCCCTCGGTCGTTGCTATCCGTAACAATAACAATCAACAAAAAACTGTAGCAGCGGTTGGTATTGACGCCAAAAGGATGCTGGGCCGTACACCGGGAAACATTACTGCTATTCGACCACTCAAAGATGGTGTCATTGCAGACTTTCAGGTGACTGAAAAGATGCTGCAACACTTCATCAAAAAGGTGCATGAAAATAGTTTCATCCGACCAAGTCCAAGGGTGCTTGTTTGCGTGCCATGTCAGTCAACTGAAGTTGAACGTCGCGCCATAAGAGAGTCGGTAGTCAGCGCTGGTGCGCGAGATGTTATGTTGATTGAAGAACCCATGGCGGCGGCGATAGGCGCCGGGTTGCCTGTTCACGATGCAGTGGGCACGATGGTTGTCGACATCGGTGGAGGGACAACTGAAATTGCAGTAATTTCACTAAATGGTGTCGTCTATTCGCAGTCAGTTCGGGTTGGCGGCGATAGGTTTGATGAGTCGATCACTGCCTATGTACGTAGAACACAAGGTAGCCTGATTGGTGATGCCACAGCCGAGAGAATTAAGCAGGAAATTGGCATGGCGTTTCCCTGTAATGAAGTTCGAGAGATTGACGTTAGAGGACGAAATCTCGCTGAAGGGGTGCCACGAAGTTTTACGTTAAACAGCAACGAAATACTTGAAGCTTTGCAGGAGCCCTTGTCAGTAATTGTTCAATCAGTAAAGGCTGCGCTTGAGCAGACGCCCCCTGAACTTGCATCAGATATTGCTGAGTGTGGTTTGGTCCTGACAGGTGGTGGCTCATTGTTGCTGGGACTGGATCGACTTCTTTCCAATGAAACTGGGCTTCCGGTTATTGTCGCAGAAGATCCATTAACCTGCGTTGCTCGAGGTGGGGGCCAGGTTTTGGAAATACTTAAAGATAGTGGAGATTCAGACCTACTGTCGATCCAATAAGCTAGATAGGCTGGGATAGCCAGACCACGGGACAAGCCCCATTAAATCACTCTTTCTTGAAGAATCGACTACAGGTTACAAGGCGCTTGGCTTCGCCATACTGTCCTTTGTTCTTTTGTTCGTTGACCACTGGTCAGATTTTCTGGATACGGTTCGATCTGGGCTATCGGTCGCTGTGACTCCGGTCGTGGTAGTGGCCGACCTCCCGTCGAGAGGTATCGAAGGCATCGATCAAATTTTCTCGACCCGAGAATCCCTGCAGGAAGAAGTTTCTCGACTTAGGCAGGATCTTTTGTTGCTCCAGGTAAAGACGGAGAAAATGGCTGCCCTGACCGCTGAAAACAATAGGCTAAGGGATTTGTTGGGGTCGGCGGCCAAGCTTCAGGACAATGTTGTTGTGGCGGAGCTTGTTGGGGTTGATCCTGATCCCGAAAAACAGGAGGTTATCATTGATAAAGGTAGCAGTGATGGTGTCTTCATTGGACAGCCGCTGTTAGATGCGCAAGGCCTTATGGGTCAGGTAATAACGACTAGTCGATTTAACTCCCGTGTTTTGCTAATCAGTGATCCTTCCCATTCAGTTCCGGTACAGGTTGCTCGAAGTAATTTACGACTGGTAGCGCAGGGAACCGGTGTTAATCATAGGTTGGATCTGATCTACGTACAGAATACCGCCGATGTCCGCACCGGTGATTTATTGATTAGTTCAGGGTTGGGTGGAAAGTTTCCCGTTGGGTATCCAGTTGGTGTTGTGAATAAAGTGCAGCATAAACCCGGTCAGCCATTTGCGGAAGTCACTGCGATACCGAGTGCACTACTTGATAGAAGTCGTCATGTGCTATTGGTCTTTACCGAAGATAGGTTAACCAATCATCAGGATACGCTGCGCAATGGAAATGGTGGTTGAAAATAGAATGAACGGTTTGTGGGTCATAATGCTCAGTTTCTTTGTAGCGATGGCGCTTGCCGTAGTCAGTTTGCCCGAGTCGCTGCCTATGGCGCTCGGCTATTTGCGGCCTGAGTGGGTCGCACTCGTATTAATTTATTGGGTAATTGCACTTCCCCATAGAGTTGGAATTGTTGTTGCCTGGTCTGCCGGTCTCGTCATGGATGTTTTATTGGGTAGTCTGCTGGGTCAGCACGCTATCGCCTTCATGATCATCGCCTATGTCGCTTACTCCCTTTACCAGCAGCTGCGCATGTTTGCGATATGGCAGCAAAGTCTGGTTGTCTTTGGGATCGTCGGACTGAATCAGTTAATTAACTTCTGGATAGAGAGTTTTGCAGGAATAACGGAGTGGACCATGTGGTATCTGCTGCCATCTGTGATTAGTGCGCTGGTGTGGCCGTGGATATTTTTATTTCTCAGGTTCACGCGTAGGAGTTTTAATGTTACTTAAAAATTTGTAACTTTTTTGTGCGCGAACTTTAGTGCCATTAAAAATTCCTCGCTGTTTTATGTGTGTTAATTCTAATGTATATGCAAGTTACTCGCTGTTTTTAGGCATGTGAACTTTAATGCACATTGAAATTATTTCTTCCCTGTAAAAAACCTTCCAGATCGTATTCGAGGATGCTCGATGTCTGATCTGTTTAAACATAGCAATGACTGACTTGGTCCTTGCGTCAAAATCGCCGCGACGAGCCGAGTTGTTAAGGCAGTTGGGTCTGACATTTTCTACTGTTAAGCCAGAGGTGGAAGAGGTTCTTCTGCCTGCTGAATCACCTGAAGAGTTTGTGCTAAGGCTCGCCCGAGACAAAAACAACGCGGTAAGAGCTAAGCTTATGGGGGCTCAAATTGTGATTGCAGCTGATACTGTAGTCGTGATTAACAACCGTATTATCGGTAAGCCAAAAAGTCATGAGGATGGCATCCAAACACTGGAAATGCTTTCTGGGCGAGAGCACAAAGTCTGTACCGGGGTAGTTATTTCTACAGAATCACATCAGTATCCTGTCCTATCGGAAACGAAAGTCCGTTTTCGCACACTAAGTAAAGAAGAAGCTGAAAAATACTGGTTAACTGGTGAGCCTGTTGATAAAGCCGGCGCCTATGGTATCCAGGGCAAAGGTGCGTTGTTCGTAAGCGGGATTAAAGGCAGTTACAGCAATGTTGTTGGTTTGCCTCTGATGGAGACCGCGCACGTATTGAACCAGCTAGGCATTGATTGTCTGGCACTAAACGAGGGAGCCTAAGTCCGTATGGCCGAGGAAATTATCATAAATGTGTCCCCGCACGAAAGTCGTGTTGCAGTCGTTGAACAAGGGCTACTGCAAGAGATTTTCATCGAACGTACACATTCACCTGGAACGGTTGGCAATATCTACAAAGGCAAGGTATTGCGTGTATTACCGGGGATGCAAAGTGCTTTCGTCGATATTGGTCAGGATCGGGCGGCTTTTATGCATGTCAGCGATCTTGTCGATTCACATGACGCGATGGTGGAAGAACGTGGACCTGGGTATAAGTTTCCTCCCATTTCAAGTCTGATTCATGAGGGAAAAGAGGTTCTGGTACAGGTGTCCAAGGAGCCAATAGGTACAAAAGGTGCGCGTATCACGTCGAGTATTTCATTAGCTTCGAGATATTTAGTTTATTTGCCAAAAACCGATCATGTGGGTATCTCGCAGCGCATAGAGGATGATGTTGAGCGGGAGAGACTAAAGCAAGCTGTTGTTGGATTACAGGAAAGCGGTGACGGGTTTATCGTGCGTACCGCTGCTGAGGAAATTGCGGCTGAGGACATTTATCAGGATGCAAAACTGTTAAGAAGCAGATGGCAAAAAATCATGATAGACAATGCGCAGGCAAAAGCGCCGACCGTGGTCTACGAGGATTTGCCACTGCCACTGCGTGTGATGCGCGATATCATCACCGCCAAAACCATGAGAATTTTGGTGGATACTGAGGAAACTGAAAGTTCGCTCGCGCGTTTCCTTAATGATTTTATTCCTGAAAAAGCTAAGTATCTCGAGCTTAGTGATGAAAGAAAGCCATTGTTTGATGGGCACAACCTGGAAGATCAGATAGAAGCCGCATTGGACCGTCGCGTATCTTTAAAATCCGGGGGTTATCTTATTATTGATCAAACAGAGGCGATGACTACTGTCGATGTTAATACAGGTGCATTTGTGGGGCGCAAGGATCTGGAAGACACGATCTATCGGACGAATCTGGAGGCCGCATCATCGATACCCAGACAGCTTAGACTAAGAAATATGGGTGGTATCGTCATTATCGACTTCATCGATATGGAAGACGAGGAACATCGGCGACAGGTACTTAGGGTTTTGGAAAAAGGTCAGCATGCCGATCGCGTAAAGTGGAAGATAACGCAGATCTCTGAATTGGGGCTGGTTGAAATGACGCGTAAGCGGACCCGTGAAAGCCTGTTAAGAATGCTCTGCGAACCCTGTGGGCACTGTGATGGTCGTGGTTTTATTAAGACCGCTGAGTCCGTTTGTCTGGAAATATTCAAAGAGATTCAGCGCCAGGCACGCAATCTTCAAAAGGTCTGCCTTGTCATGGCTTCACAATCCGTGATCGATCGGTTGCTAGACGAGGATGCTGCCTGTGTCCGGGAAATCTCTGATGTTCTCGCCCTCAATATCCGCTTTCAGGTGGAGACCAGCTACAGTCAGGAACAATTTGATGTTGTTGAAGTAGTCGATTAGCAGGCGACCATACTATGAAGTTACGCGACTCAGGCAATATAGCGATCCGTACCGTTCAGGTGCTGGTGCTGGTATTACTTATTGCCGCTGCGTCTTTTGTCAGTATTGGGCGATTCCTGGTGAGCATCTCCGATTGGTACCGCGAGGACCTATCGACTGCGCTTATCGAGCGCATTGGTGTTCCGGTAACCGTAGGGGAAATCACGGGAGGCTGGAGCTATTTTGATCCGCGATTTTCCGTAGCAACCATATCTTTCGGGAACAGTATTCGTATTGACGGCGCAACGTTTCAACTCGGTGTTCTTGACAGCCTGCGGGAAGGGGAGCTGGTAGTGACCGCTGTTGAGATCGCTGATCTTTCTATCGCGGTGGAGGAGCGTACACCACAAAGTTGGCACGTCGGGGGTTTTCCTGATTCAGAAGAACCTGTGAAACTGGAAGTTTTATTCAATTCGTTACCGCATTTGAGTGTGGTGACAATTGGAAGTTTATCCCTGTCGTTAGAGGGTTTACGTGCGAGCTACGTCGTCAATGATGTTAAAGGTGATCAGATTCAATTCTTGTCCAGTCTTGGCAAAAGGACCTTTACAGCCCCGGTTCGTATAACGCGATTAGGGGAGCAAGAAGCATCCAGTGATATTCATTTGATAGGGGATTACCGAGGAGATTTTAGAAGCTCAGATTTTTCTGGACAGTTTTATATGCATGCTCCCCAGATCAATGTTGCGGATTTTTTATACGATTCTAGTTCTAATCTAAAACGTTTGGACCTGGCTGGAGACGTTTGGCTCACCATAGACTCTGGCCGCTTGGACATGGTGAGCGAGATTGAAATCAATGCGTCGCTGGCGCGTGGCACAAAATCCGAGTTGGCGGTTCGAGGTTCTCTGACTCTTGGGCTGCTGGGACTCTCTGACCGGTATGAGATTTCGGGGCACAAATTAAATATGGTTGTCGGTGAAAAAGAAATTCATCTTGATGGTCTGCAGGGCGTTGTGTCGAACCTTCATAATAATACTCAAATTGGCTTGGTTGTTCCGACAATTGACCTGAGTGAGCTATCTGCCGTTATTGGCAGCTTTGAGCAAACATTTGTACCAGAAAGACTACTTGAAAATATTAGTGCAATTTCTCCAAAAGGACACCTTGAGCAGACAGTTGTGTACTTGGACATAGGTGAACGCATTGAAGATGCCCGCATTATTAGCAGGTTAAACAATGCCAGTATCGACGCGTATCTAGGGTCTCCAGCGATAACCAGTTTAAACGGATTACTCTCTATGGGTCTGGAAAGTGGTTACGTTGATATCGATAACGGTCGATTCGATATGCACTTTAAGTCGATGTTTAATGAGTTGTGGCCCTTTGACTCGGCCCGTGGCCGCATAAATTATAGAAATGATGGTAATTTATTTCGAGTAAGTAGTGGGTTAATTGAGCTGGAGCATAAAGAACTGTCGGCTTATGGAAAACTACAGATTAATTTGGCAGCAGACCGAGAAGCGCATACCTGGGGGTTGGCTATTGGTATTAAAAACGGCGATCTTACCGATGCGAATCGTTACCTGCCTAATACACTTTCACCGAATCTTATTTCCTGGCTTGAAGGTGCGGTTCAGGGCGGTATAGCCACAGAAACTGCTCTCGTCTTTCACGGGTCTCTCTATCGTGGCTCACCAAAAATCAGGAAGGCATTCGAAACATCATTTCGAGTCAGTGGTGCGACGCTGGATTACCATGAGGACTGGCCGACTATCTATGATTTAGAGAGTACGATTTTCCTGGGTAACGAAGGTGTTAGGTCCGAGGAGATCAAGGGTCGTGTGCTAAATAGTCAGATATCGTCTGCGCTAGTCAATATTCCGTTCCCGCATCAAGGCCAGGCAGAAAGTGTTTTCGTTGATGCAGTCATCAGGGGCCCGATGACTGATGGCATTAGCGTTTTAAACGATACGCCAATTGCTCAGCAAATTTCACGCGTCGCTAAAAATTGGTCGGGAAGTGGTGAGATTGAAAGTTATTTGAAGCTGGATGTACCTATTAGTGGACGTGAAGAGGCCTATAGTGATGTTGATGTGATATTTAAAGGAAACCGAATTAGCTTCCCCAACTACGATCTTGAGGCATCTAATCTAAATGGCGCGATCCGTTATGAAAACAAGACAGGTCTGACATCAAAGGGGTTCACTGCTAGTTTATTCAACGAGCCTATCACGGGTTTTATTGGTAGCGAACTGCGAGGTGAAGATGGTGAAGTCATTGTTAATTTGTCTGGAACAGTTGGTGCTGTAGATCTTTACCATTGGTCGGGGCAAAGTTTGTTGAGCCGTGCAGTGGGGGAACTCCAATATGAATCATCTGTGCATATTCCATTCGGTGTGGACGCGGGAAACAGTTACGTAGAAGCAACGTCTAACCTAAGGGGAACGACGGTAAAGTTCCCATTTCCTTTGGGTAAAGATGAACAGGAAGAACGGCTGCTCTATTACAGACAAGAGTTTTTGGAACCCGGGTTTTTAATAGGAATATCTCTTGGGGATTTACAAGGGTCACTGCTGGTGAAGAACGAATTGGTGGAAGGTGGGGTCTTACACTTCGGTAACGAGTTACTTGGTGATGTCTCCTACGACGCAATAAGAGTATCAGGAAATTTATCACAGGTTGACTATGATGCCTGGGATCAGTTTTTTTTAGAGATGGAGTCGTTGTCTGATGTATCGTTGGAATCGGAGCTGGCTGACCGTGTTGATTTGATCAAGCTGCGTATTGACGAGCTCAATGTACATGCATTGGCGTTACAGGACGTAGTGACTAACATTACACGTATCGATGAAGCCTGGCGTGTGGAGCTGCAGACTGTAGATCTGGCAGGCGTCGTAGTACTCAATGACGATGATGAGAAGCCCTTGGTGGTGAGTCTTGATTTTTTGCACTTCGCCGAGGAGCCGGAGGCTAGCGATCCTCTGTTAGAGGTCCGGCCACAGGAGTTAGGGGATATTGATTTTTCGACTGCTGAGCTTACCTATGGTGATGAGAACTACGGCAATTGGTCCTTTCAATTGCGCCCGAATACCCGAGGTGCGACGCTTGAGAATCTTAGCGCTGAACTTAAGGGGATCTCTATACTTGAAGGTGCAAGGGTTAATTGGTTTTTTGATGGTGCCCACAGCTCAACATTCAAAGGTAATGTAGGTACGGATAACCTTGCGCTGGCTTTAAAGGAATGGGGTTTTGCATCGAGTATCGAGGGAACTGGTTTCGAGTTTGGCGCTGATTTTGCCTGGCAGGGACCACCCTCTGCCATTGATGTAGAGATTGTCTCCGGTGAACTCGAAATTATTGGCGGTAATGGAAGATTTGTTCAGGCTGAAACCGGAACTGGCGCGTTGAAACTCCTTGGCATATTTGATTTTAACCAGATTGCCCGGAGATTTAGGTTTGATTTTTCCGATGTTGTTCAGAAGGGCTGGAGCTTTAATGATGTCACGGGCAGCGTCAATTTTGACAGAAATGCAATTACGATACTTGATCCTCTAGCAATCGAAGGGTCAAGTAGTAACTTTACGATAGGTGGCGTTGTTGATCTTGCAACCGGTGCATTGAATAACGATATGATTGTCACATTACCGGTGAGCAGAAATTTACCCTGGTATGCTGCTTATAGTGCGATTGTCACTGGGCCACTATTTGGGGCGGCTGTGATGCTGGCGCAAAAAGTATTAGGTGCGCAGATTGATTTGATCAGCAGTGCAAAGTATCAGGTCAGTGGTACAATTGAAGAGCCAAAAATAGAATTTGTTTCGTTTTTTAATGACTCGATTAGCGAGACACCCCCGGCCACACCCTCTACTTTTCCTACACCCTCTGTAGAGTTAACAGTTCAAGAATCTGAATAGTTTCTCTATTGAAATCAATATTAATGTTATTCCCTCTCAAGTCCTCGGAGAAACTGAAAAAGTTTACGGAAATTCGTTACGTTTTCGTCATCTTCCAGCTGTCGCTCGGCTATAGCCTGTCTCACCAGTAGTCGTAATTGTTGGCGATCCACGTTGGGGTAGCTGGTGAATATTTCCTTAAGAGCTTGAGCTTGATCATCCATTAACCGATCACGCCAACGTTCCAACTTTAGAAATTTTATTTTTTGAGCATCGGGATCAAACCAATCGTGATAAGTTTGGATTTCTTCGGGTTCACAGTGTCTAATTAGTTTAGCAATGTATTGAATCTGCCGTTTTCGGGCATTGCCTTTGGTGATCCGCTTACCCTCAAGTAGTGCATTACTTAGTTTTAAATTGGATAGTGCGTTAATTCGTTCTTTCGAAAGATCCAGAAGACGTTCAGCAAGCGTTCTTAGTTCTTGAAGATCACGCTTTACCTGAGATTTGCTGGCTTCCGGACTATTCATCTTCACCAAATCTTTGTGCTACAAGTTCCGTCAGTGTCTGTAAAGCCAACTGTTCGTCCTCGCCATCAACTTTTAGTAGCAACTCAGTACCTTGCGAGGCCTCTAGCATCATCATGGACATAATACTTTTGCCGTTGCCGTCAGTTTTTGAATTACTTATGGTGATTTCGGAGGAAAATTCCATAGCCTTTTTCACAAATACCGACGCTGCCCTGGCATGGAGGCCCAGTTTGTTCTGTACAGTGACTTTGTCAGAGATCATTGTGCAACGTTTTAATCTTCGTGAGTTCTCGATGCCTCATTTGAACGTTCTCCCAGCGCGTATGAAAGTGTGTGTAGAGTTTGTTAGCCAGATATACAGACCTGTGTTGTCCTCCTGTGCATCCAATAGCGATGGTAATGTAGCTGCGGTTGTTTGCTTCAAATCGAGGTAACCATGACTCGAGATACTGCTCAATGTCGGCGTACATTTCCCGAACATCGGGTTGTTCAGCGAGAAATTCAGAAACAGCCTGGTCCATCCCAGTTAGGTTGCGAAGGTTTGCCTTCCAGTGCGGATTGGGCAAGCATCTTACATCGAAGACAAGATCAGCATCGACGGGTACGCCATGCTTGTAGGCGAAGGATTGAAAGAGCAGCGCGAATTCATGACTTTCACTCGCAACTCGTGATCGTATTAGATCTCGTAGTTCATGCATTGACAGGGATGTTGTATCAACAGATAGATCGGCAAGGTCTGAAATGGGTTCTAGTAGACTTTTTTCGAATTCCAGTGCTTCCTTTAGGTCTCGATTTTGATCGCTTAGTGGATGCTTTCTTCGCGTTTCGCTGAATCGCTTCACAAGGGCAGGGCTTATTGCATCAAGGTAGACGATCTTTGATTGCACAACCGTATGGTCGAAATCCTGAATGATGTTTGGAAAGTCAGTGAGATCATCAGCGATGTTTCTCGCGTCGATGCTCACTGCAACATTGCGAATATGCTGGTTAGAGGAAAGTTTTTCAATCAGTGGCTGCAGCAAAGTAACTGGCAGATTATCAATACAATAAAAGCCCATATCTTCGAGTACATGCAGTGCAGTACTCTTGCCGGATCCTGATCTGCCACTGATGACAATGAGGGATATCACATTAGTGAGCCGCTTTTGGGGCTGCCTCAAAAGGATCAAAAAGTGCCTGCTGGAACAACTCTTTGTCGCTTCGTGCTGCAAGCAGTCTATCTCGATAGACTTCAGATTCGAACCGGCGTGCGAGCATTGCAAGCGTATGCAAATGATCCTCTGTTTCACTTTCGGGTACAAGTAGGACAAACATTATTCTTACAGGGAGATCATCAAGTGCTCCAAAATCAATACCGCTGGATAGATGGAACAGACTACCCAGGGTTTTTGTACACGCGAAGCGACAGTGGGGTATCGCCATACCATTCCCAATTGCCGTAGGGCCAAGCTTCTCGCGTGCAATTAGCAGGCGGTAAAGTTCAGCAGCGTCGAATCCTGGTTCTGCATTGGCAATCAGGTTAGCAGCTTCTTCTATTGCCCGTTTCTTGCTGGTGGCAACCACATTGGTAAAAGTTCTTTCTGGTGCCAGGATTGAGTCAATGTCCATCGTGTTTTTTGTTTAAAACCAATTTTGTTTAACGCGGAAAACCTATTGTAGCAAGTTTAGACAAAACCTAGACCTGGCTACAGACGAAAGGTTCGCTTAACCCCGTTGTTTTCGGTCCTTGCTTTTTTCCTTTCGTTTGATGAGTTGACGGTCGAGTTTATCTGCCAGTAGGTCGATCGCCGCATATAGGTCCTCTGCCTCAGCTTCTGCAAAAACTTCTCCGCCGCTTATTCTAATCGTGGCCTCGGCTTTCTGTCGTTGTTTTTCAACTTTGAGAATTACGTTGACGTTAGTGATTCGATCAAAGTGGCGCTCCAGTCGCTCTAGCTTAGTGTCGACATAGCTTTTCAGGGCGTCGGTGATATCCAGATGATGGCCGCTGACATTTACTTGCATGGTTCCTCCTGCATTTTGCTCCAATAAGAAGTATAGACTGATTTTCTTGAATTTGGTTCGTAATCAATCGTCATATGAGTTGTTTACGTTCATTTGATGGCGGTATCAATAATGATTCTCGATACTTGGCAATGGTTCGGCGTGCTACCTTAATATCCTGGCCTGCGAGCAAATTGGCGATTTTACTATCACTTAAAGGTTTCTTTGGGTTTTCTTGGGAAACCAGCTCCTTGATTAGTGCTCTAATCGCTGTTGAGGAAACTTCTCCACCTGTATGCGTGCCGACGTGGCTAGAGAAAAAATACTTAAGTTCGAAGACCCCGGCTGGAGTATGCATATATTTTTGTGATGTGACTCGTGAGATAGTGGACTCATGAAGTTCTACTGCCTCTGCAATATCGTGTAACACGAGAGGCTTCATTGCCTGCTCGCCATACTCGAGAAAACCTCGTTGGAATTCGACGATTTTGGTCGCGACTCTAAGTAAAGTATCGTTTCTCTGTTGCAATGAATTAATGAACCATTTTGCCTCCTGGAGATGGTTTTTCAAATAGTCGTTGTCGCTGCTTTTGCTCTTTGGGCTAATCATCGAGACGTATTCCGGATTCACCCTGATCCGAGGTGCTGACTTCTGATTGAGCTCTACTCTCCATCGACCATTTTGTTTGGATACGTAAACGTCAGGTTCGACATACTCTGTTTTTCCGTCGGCGATATCGCTGCCAGGCCGTGGGTTTAGCGAGAGTACGAGTGCGAGCACCTCTTTTAGCTCATGCTCCTTCAATCGAGTTCTTCGAGAGATGGATGCATAATCCCTGTTTGCGAGTTGGGCAATATGTTGCTCGACAACCGTGATGGCTTCTGTTTTCCAAGGTGTGTCGGTGGGAAGACTTCTTAGCTGAATGGATAGACATTCACGCGTGTCGCGTGATGCGATGCCTACTGGATCCAAATGTTGAATCAAATGAAGAACTGCCTCGACTTCATCAAGTTCCAATTCCCATTCTTCCGGTGCGGATTCCAGTATTTCCTGGGTTGTGATCGACAAGATGCCTTGGCTATCCAGCCCATCCAGAATTGTCATGGCGATAAACTCATCATGCTCACTTAATCTGAGCAAGTTAATTTGCTCAAGTAAGTGAGAATTGATCGTAATAGCCTCGCTATTTCGGTTGTCCAAATAATTGTCATCGACGTCAAAGTCACCACCAGAGCTGGCCGACGTTATTCCGTCGTCAAAGACATCTTCCCAGGCACTGTCTACCGGTAGCTCTTCTGAAATGGTTTCAATGCTGATTTCATCCCGGGTATCCATAACGGTATCACCATCAATCTCTGGATTTGGGGTTTCCGAAATTTCGGTAGTGTCGTTGGTGTCGCTGGTTGATTGGAGCGGCTCGTTTTCTTCATCGACGGGGGTATCTAATGAAGTGGCTTCCTCCGACTCATCTTGCTCCTCGGGCTCTAGTTCTTCGAGCATTGGATTGGTATCCAATGCGTGCTGAATTTCAAGTTCAAGGTCCAAAGTGGAAAGTTGCAACATACGGATTGCTTGTTGCAATTGTGGGGTCATGCGAAGTTGCTGACCCATCTTTAGTGTAAGCGCACGTTTCATTGCCATACCTAATGATACTTCAGCCCTGACGCTTAGTTAACTTAATTAGGCCTCACATTCGGAAATCGTCACCGAGATACACTTGTTTTACCAGCTCGTTTTCGAGAATGACCTCCGGTGGACCATCTGCAATGATGGCCCCTTCGTTGACGATGTAGGCCCTATCACAAATGTCGAGTGTTTCACGCACATTGTGGTCGGTGATCAAAATGCCAATGTCCTGTGCGGATAGCTGTGAAATGATGTGCTTTATGTCATTCACCGAAATGGGATCCACACCCGCAAATGGTTCATCCAGTAGAATAAATGAGGGTTCTGTTGCCAAAGCTCTGGCTATCTCGACCCTGCGTCTTTCTCCACCGGAAAGTGACATGCCGAGGTTGTTGCGAATAGCGCTGATCTGAAATTCATCGAGGAGGGCTTCGACTTTCTCGGTACGATCAGATTTTGAGAGGCCTTTACGTGTCTCAAGTATCGCGAGGATGTTTTCCTCGACACTCAATTTGCGAAATACAGAAGCCTCCTGAGGAAGATATCCTATGCCATAGCGAGCTCTTTTGTGCATCGGTTCATGGGAGATGTCTACCTCGTCAAGAAACACCCGGCCCTCATCATGCATGAGGGAGCCGACGATCATATAAAAACATGTGGTTTTACCAGCACCGTTTGGCCCTAGAAGACCAACGACCTGGCCGCTATTAACCGAGATACTAACGTCTCGAACAACCTGTTTTGCACGATAACTTTTTTCGAGGTTTTCCGCTCTGAGTATGTGCACTTTACTTCGCAGTGTTGTATTTGATTTTGATTCGCTCGCTTTCAGAACCGCTCTTGAGATTTACGATGCCCTGACCAACATCGTAGTAAACAATTTCCCCGCTAAACTCATCTCCCTTTTGACGAAGACGGGCCTCGCCAGTCAGGTTCACTCGCTGTTCCTGAATATAGTAGTTGATGCTTCGAGCATCTGCGAAGACGCGTTCCTTGTTGT
>Ga0055584_100002797_pt1 | contig 17294 bp, 17 predicted proteins | sample OSDHelmetaG_FD_58716 | JGI IMG/M metagenome (GOLD analysis project Ga0055584, IMG submission 58716) | Pelagic marine sediment microbial communities from the LTER site Helgoland, North Sea, for post-phytoplankton bloom and carbon turnover... | ecosystem: Environmental > Aquatic > Marine >... | reverse complement strand
GGGGGGCAGCAGGCGCTGCTGGTCGAGGAACTGCGCAAGGATGCAGCAGACGCCGACAACCACACGGCCATGGACGTCAAATACGCTGAGATGGAACAGCGCCGGTTGGGCGCCGTCATGAACCGATTTTTCGAGACGTTTGATGTTCTTGTGACCGCAACCGTGGCAGTGCCCGCTTTTGGTGCTGTCGATGACGACCCCAGCGGCAGGAAACGCGTGGGCCTTGGCTGGACCGGAACGACCTATCCCTTCAACTTCACGCGGCTTCCCGCACTTAGCATTCCATGCGGCCTGACCCGGGACGGGCTGCCGATCGGGCTGCAGATTGTTGGTCCCCGCCACGGCGATGCCATGGTTTTACGCGCCGCGCGGGCGTATGAAGCAGCGGTGCCGGGCATTGGCCGCCCGCCCATCGACTGACAAACCTGCAAGGACGGATTTCATCTTGGATCGAGAGATCATCACGCCGGCCAGCCGCGACAATATGGATGATGATGCCGCGCGTCGCGCTGAATGGCACGGCTACTACTCCGAGAAACGCATCGGCCAGCAATGGAAGCAGCTTGATCTGCTCTCGGACCTGGACGTGCGCCGGGTCCTGGAAGTTGGCCCCTATCTGGGTTTCGTCACGGCGCTGCTCGATAATGCGGGATACGATGTCACCACGCTTGATCTCTTCACGCCGCCCTTTCACAAACCACAGCGCCCGCATATCGAAGCCGATCTTACTGCGCTGGATCCCGAAGCGATTGCCGGGTTCGACACCATCCTTTGCTGCGAGACCCTTGAACATCTGCCCTGGGATGAGGCGACCAACGTCCTGCGTGGATTTCATGCCAGCGGCGCGCGCAACCTGATCCTTTCCGTGCCCTATGAAGGCTTCCAGATGGGCTGGTCGATCTATTTCAATCCCTTCACCTGGCGCCATGCGTTTTCGTTGAAGAAACTGAGGGGCGGAAAGACCTTCAAGGTTCACGAGGATCCCTGGGGCCATAAATGGGAACTGGGCTACAAGGGTTATCCGCTCAAACGCTGGGAAACGCTGATCGAGGAAGCCGGCTGGACCATCAAACAGCGCGCCTTCACCCATCCTTGCCGCTCTGTGTTTCATGTCTGCGAGCGCGCGGACTGATCTTTCAGGCTAGATTGGCGAGCGCCTGCCTGACACGCAGCCGGATCATCTCAAGAGCTTCCTGCCGTCGCGTACCTGGCAGTAATGCCGGGTCATAGAGCGTGCGGATCGCAAGTTCGTCCCAATCAGAATAGTCGGCACTGCGATTGTTCGACCCGTAAGGCGCCATGACCGATGGCATGCTGGGATGGGCGAACGGTTCTTCCCAATGGTTGGCAAAACCCAATGCATGCATCAGTTCGTGTCGCAGACAGCCGGTATGTTCCTGACTGATGTCGATGCGGGCAAAGCGCATGGAGCCACCAAATCCCCGGCTGTGTGTGTTGCAGTAACGCGCACCGCCGCCGAATTCATCGTTCATCTCTGCGCCGTTTCGCACATAGACATCGATCACACCGCGACCGATGGAACGTTCATCGGCGCGCGCAAACTTCAGGCCCGTCCAATCTGAAAGCGCTGCCAGCGTTGTGTCGAGTTCATCGATCAGGGGTTGAGGCGCCTCGGTCCACAACCGCACATCGACATCCCGATCCCAGCGACGAACCCAGGTGTGCTGAACCACACCACGGTACATTCGGGTGAGGGCAAGTGTGTCGATGAACCCGACGGCCTTGTCGACCGATGACGTCAGATCGTCGACGAGCTCGTTGCCTGGCAGCAGGGGCAGCGTAAAAGCCGCAAGAGTGAGAACGCCGCCAGCGAGGAAGAAACGCCGGCGTGACGGGCTGCGCGGTGAAATTGCGTCATCATCAATCATCGCGACAACGTTGCGTGTGGGGCGGTCAGCAGCAATTCACGAGGCAGTGATGAATGGCTTGATCCGACCTCAGCCAGATTTGCTGAGATCAATCTCCGTCCATACCGGTTTGTGGTCGGAGGCGATGTTCTCCTGGTCGACCCACATTGCGTTTACGCGTGGAGCCAGGTCGGAGCTGACGAAACAGAAATCGAGACGTCGGCTGCGTGTGACCCCGTCATCGTCATTGCCGGTATGGCTGATGAAGGCATCGGGCGCATGGCCGGCAGCCACGGTGCTGTCGACGAACAATTCCCGATAACCAGGCACGGTGTAATAGGGCGACGTACCGGTCATTCGCTGGTATTCGACGCTGCCGGGCTGACTGTTGAAATCACCCATCCAGATTGCGCTGATCGGGCAGGCAGGTTCGTCCTCGCCATTGGTCCAGCTGCGTTCTGGCTCTTCATCGATACCACTCCAAGGGCCGCCCTCGAACGGAACACGTTGATGATGCGCGTGCAGCATTTCCAGCTGTTCCAGGCGTTCCTGGTCCCCGATATGCGAGAGGTGAAGCGAGAGGACGCGGACCGGTCCTGATGGCGTTTCAATCAGTCCTTCAAGCGCCTGATTCTGCGTGTTGAGCGCACCAACTGTGGCGCGCATGGGCAATCGGTGGAGCCGGCTCCACCTGATGGGCGTTCGTGATAGCAGCATGGAGCCGAACTGCCGGCGACGGTTGATCAGCTTGCCTGCTTCATCGCGATAGCTCGCGTCAAAGTCCATGCCTGGACCAAATACCCAGTAATGATCCGGCAAAAGGGACGACAGAATAGCCGGTTGATCGTCCTCACCAGAGCGAAGCCAATGGCGTTCGACCTCCTGCAGGGCAATGACATCGGCGTCTTCAACAGCGGCAGCAAGCCGTTCCAGGTCGTAGCGACCGTCCAGGCCAAAACCATACTGAATGTTGTAGCTGACAAATTTCATGGTCTTCTCAAGCTGCTGCGGGGTTTCTTCATGACTGTGGGGCCAGCAGAGACCAAAGCGCAACATTGTTGCAGGCAAGGGCGCGGCCTATAACGGCCATAGACGAGGGAGTGATCGATGGTGGATCAAAACGTAGCTGATACCCTTTGCAATGCGGTCGAGCAGGGTTTCGACGAACAGGTCAAGTTCACACAGGAACTGGTGCGCAAGCCCTCCTTGCGCGGGCAGGAGGCAACAGCACAGGATTTTCTGGCGCGTGAACTGGGTCAGCGCGGGTTTAGCGTTGATCGCTGGCAGATCGACATCGATGCCATCAAGGATATGCCGGGTTTCTCGCCCAAGGCGGATGGCTACCAGGATGCCTATCTCACCGTCGGCAGCCTGCGTTGCTCGGATCCCCAGGGTAAGTCGCTCGCAATCAACGGACATATCGATGTCGTGCCGGAAGGCCCGCACGATATGTGGGCTACACCGCCGTTCGATCCCGTGATCAAGGACGGCTGGATGCATGGTCGTGGCGCCGGAGACATGAAATCTGGCTGGGTCTGTGGGCTTTTCGCCCTTGAAGCACTCAAACGTGCAGGATACCGGCCCGCAGCCGACGTCTCGATTGAAGCGGTAATTGAGGAGGAATGCACAGGAAACGGTGCTCTTGCCTGTCGGCAGCGTGGCTATTTTGCTGATGCGGCGCTGATTCCCGAACCCATGGGCAACGGCATGATGCGCAGTCAGGTCGGGGTCATGTGGTTTCACTGCATCGTGCGCGGGCATCCTGTTCATGTTGCCTATGCCGGGGCAGGTGCCAATGCGATCGAGGCCGCCTATCGCCTGATCGGCGAATTGCACACTCTGGAAGATGCCTGGAATGCCAGAGGGCATGCGCGTTACGCCCACATGGAGCACCCGCTCAACTTCAACGTCGGCAAGATCCAGGGCGGAGATTGGGCCTCGAGCGTGCCGGCATGGTGCCGTTTTGATATGCGCGTGGGTGTCTTCCCTGGCCAGGACCTTGCGACGGCGCGTGCCGAGGTCGAATCCTGTGTGGCCGAAGCGGCACGCAACGACACGTTCCTTGCCAACAGTCCGCCGGAAATCGTCTGGGATGGCTTCCAGGCCGAGGGATACATCCTGGAAGAGGGGACAGAGGTTGAAGCGGTGCTGCGCCAGAGCCACCAGGCGATCTTTGGGGACGACATGAAGGAACGTTCGCTCACCGGCACCACGGATGCCCGTTTCTTCGGCCTCTACGCCAACATGCCGGCACTGGTCTACGGCCCGCTTGCCGAGAACATTCACGGCTTTGATGAGCGCGTGAACCTGGATTCCTGCAAACAAGTTACCAAGGCGATGACGCTCTTCATCGCCGACTGGTGCGGATTACAGGCGGTTTGACCCGATGGCCAAGATGAAACCCAGGCGCGGAGGCGCTTCAAACTCTGATCACACCACTGCGTTGAATCAGGAAAAGCTCATAACGGAAATGACCAAGGCCAAGCGGCTGGGGCGCGACGATGTTTATGTCGAGGCCTTCAAACAGCTGTGCCGCGCTGCCGGGCGCGGCCAGGATGATCCGCTTGATGCGGCATTCGCCCCGGTCATGATGGCTCTTGAGCACGTGTTTGCAGACAAGGCTGGCGAAAGCAGGCGTCTCTCCCGCACAAAGCAGACGCTCAGCCGGTACGGCATCGTTCATACCCTTGGCGAGTTGGCGCTGAAGAGCAAGGCTTCGGACGGCTTCATCAAGTTGCTGGAGTTTGGCGTGGCTGACATGACCGCAGAAATGCTGATCCTGAAGCACCGTGACCGTTTTGATGACGAAGTGATCCTGGCAGCAGAGGACCGGCTCAGGGAGTTTGGAGCGCTGGAACATGGCAGTTAAAACCAACACGCCACACGAACCAAAGACGCACCGCCCCCCTGTCCGTGGTCGCCATTGGGCGGTTTCAACCAACCACTGGCTGGCCTCACTGGCCGCCTCACGCATCCTCGACAAGGGCGGCAATGCCGTTGATGCAGGCGTTGCAGCCGGCATGACGCTGGGTGTGCTCCAGCCTGACATTGTGGGTTCGACCGGCGTGGCCCCTATGATCATCTACCTTGCCGATCGCGACGAAGTTGTCACGATCTCCGGTCTGGGCCGCTGGCCAAGGAGTGCTTCGCCGGAGTTTTTCGAGAAACATCACGGCGGCGACCTGCCGCTGGGCGTGTTGCGTTGCGTCACACCGGCAGCCATCGATGCCTGGTGTCAGGCGCTGGAACTCTACGGCACCCTATCCTTTGCTGACGTCGCCGAGGCCGCCCATGACCTGGCATCGGGAGGCTTTGCAACACACCGCCTGTTGGCTGAGACCATTGCTGAGGATCAGGTACTTTATGCCCGCTGGCCCGCCTCGGCAGAGGTGTTTCTGGCGCAGGGAAGGCCGCCCCGTGCTGGAGAGGCCTACATCCAGGCTGACCTGGGACGCAGTTTTGCGCGCCTGATCGAAGCCGAAGGCCGCAGCACAGGTGGCCGGGAGGCCGGCATACGGGCCGTGCGCGATGAGTTCCATCAGGGCGGCATCGCACGCGACATTCTGGCGCATTTCGAGGCCGAAGGCGGTCTGATGACGGCAGATGACCTTGCCGACTTCCGCAGCGGCCACGAAGCACCCGAGAAGATCAGCTTTGGCGATTGGGAAATCTACAGTTGCGGGGCCTGGTGTCAGGGGCCGCTACTTCTCGAGATGGCCAAGCTGTTTGCACATCACAAATTCGGAGAAGTCTCCACAAATTCAATTGACTATACGCATGAGCTAACAGAATTGTTCAAGCTGGGCTTTGCCGATCGGGAAGCCTATTTCGGCGATCCCGAGTTCGTCGATGTTCCTTTGGATGATCTGCTCTCGGATGCCTATGCAGCCGAACGGGTCAAGTCGGTGGACCGTCTTCGCGCCGTTCCCGATTTGCCGTCTGCTGGCGAAACACGGTTGGGCCGCCCGGAGACGCCGTGGGTCTGGGAGGCCACGAACAGCCAACAGAAGAACCGCACCCATCAGGACACCACCTATCTCTGTGTCGTCGACAAGGACGGCAATGGATTTTCGGCCACCCCCAGCGATGGTTACAGCACGGCGGGCATCATTCCCGGGCTTGGCTTTGCCGCGAGCACCCGTGGCGATCAGAACTGGATCGACCGGCGACACCCCAGCGTGATCGCGCCCTGGAAACGCCCACGCCTGACACCAAACCCCGCATTGGCCAAGAAAAACGGCAAGCTGGCCTTTCTGTTCGGCACTCCGGGAGGCGATGTCCAGATTCAGGCGATGCTGCAGGTCTTTGTGAACCATGCCGTTCACGGCATGGACCCTCAGGCAGCCATTGAAGCACCACGGTTTGCCTCAGAGAGCTTTCCGGGATCCTTCTGGCCGCATACCCATAAACCCGGCGTTTTGCGTCTGGAACCCGCGCTCATGCACCATGCCCCAGAACTGGAGGCGCGCGGTCACACCGTTGTGCCATGGCCGGAACTGGGCTGGCGCGCAGGCGGTGTCTGTGCCATTGCCGTAGATGAAGAAACTGGCGACCGGATTGCCGGCGCTGACCCGAGACGGGAGTGTTATGCCCTTGCCTGGTGAGAACAAGAACAGCCGCGAAACTGATGATCATCTGGGTGTGGCACAAGCCGGCCGCTCGTCACGCCGGAACCTCATCCTCATTGTTGCCGTCGTCGTCGGCGTTGTGTGGCTGCAACAAACCGGATTCCTCGATACGGCTTATGAGGGCGACCCGCTGCCCGAAGTGCAGCTCCAGGAAGTCCAGGCGCTTCTGGATGCTTCGCCGCTGGTGCCCCACATCGGAAACCCGGACGGCACGGTCAAAATCATCGAGTTCTTCGATTACCGTTGCGGTCACTGCCGCAGCATGGCGACAATTGTTGATGATGTCGTCAACGAGAACTCGGATGTTGATGTCGTACTGATCGAATATCCCGTCCTGGGGCGTGAATCCGAACTGGCTGCGCGCTTTGCCCTGGCTGCCGCGCTGCAGGGCGGTTACGCGACCTTCCATCGGGCGCTGATGTTCTCTGCCATTCCCTATACCGATGATGCGCTCATGGAACTTGGCGCCAATCTGGGCATGGATGCAGAACGCCTCAAAACCGATGCCTATGGCGATGAAGTCGAAGCGATCATGCTGGACAACCTGCGGATCGCCAAGGCACTGGACGTTTCGGGCACACCAACTTTTGTTATCGGAAAGCGGTTGGTTGTGGGTGCAATCGACAAGGGCAGTTTCACAGGCCTGGTTGCGGCCGCACGCAACCCATAGAGCTATCACGATTGTGTCGTTTGACCGTCAGGAAGCTGGCTGGCATCAAATGTCCATGAACCGGAGAATCACATGCGTCGTTTGATCTGCCTGACTGCTGTTGCCTTCCTTGCTGTCGCGCCCCCATTTGCCGCGGCCGATGAGCCACTCGAGGACCTGACACGCGAAGAAATCGAAGTGATCGTTCGCGATTACCTCGTCGAGCACCCCGAGGTCGTGATCGAAGCCTTGCGCGCCTATGAGCGCCAGGTGACCGAACAGGAGGCGGCTGAGGCGGCCAAGGCACTCTCTGAACTCTCCGACGAAATCTATAACAACCCGGACACGCCAATTGGCGGTAATCCTGACGGCGAAATCGTCATTGTAGAGTTCTTCGATTACCGCTGTGGTTATTGTCGGCGCAGTGCTGCTGATCTCTTTGCTGTTCGTGACGGGGCCGATGACGTGAAGGTCATCTACAAGGAGTTCCCCATTCTGGGTGATGCTTCGACCCTGGCGTCGCGTGCAGCCCTGGCATCACGCAATCAGGGGCTCTATGAGCCGTTTCATGAAGCGTTGATGCTGGCTGATATCGGCTTCAGCCAAGCTGAAATCATGGCTGTGGCATCCGATGTCGGGCTCGATACCGATCAGCTTGCCCGTGACATGGAAGATCCTGAGATTACGGCATACCTGGCGCGCGTCTATGACCTGGCAAGGGCACTTGGCGTTAACGGAACGCCTGCCTTCATCGTTGATGGAAATCTCTATCCCGGAGCGCTCAGCCGCTCTGATCTGGAACAGTTGGTTGAAGCCGGCCGGAGCTGACCGTGGCCTGGGAGACCTATCTCGCCTTTATCGCTGCCTCGATCATCATGCTGCTGGTGCCTGGCCCGACCGTGCTTCTGGTCATTGCGCATTCGCTGCGAGAAGGAAAGCGCGCAACTCTGCCGACCATAGCCGGCGTCATGGCTGGCGATGCCTTGGCGGTCACGGTTTCTCTGGCCGGCCTTGGAGCTCTGATCGCAACGTCGGCAACGCTCTTCACCGCACTCAAGTGGGTTGGTGCGGCATACCTGATCTGGCTGGGCATCCGAACCCTGATGCAGGCGCCCAGAAAGCTGGGCAGCACTGAAAGAGACGCTCCTGCGACATCACGCAAGATGGCAGCTAACGCCTTTGTCGTTACGGCGCTTAACCCAAAGGGCATTGCGTTTTTCGTGGCCTTTCTACCCCAGTTCGTCGACCCAACTGCAGCGACGACACCGCAGCTTGCCATCATGGCCATCAGCTTTGTCTGCCTTGCCGGTACAACGAACCTTGGCTACGCGCTTGCAGCCTCGCGCACGTCCGTTCTGATCCAACGGCCCCTGTGGCAACGCGCCACGCAGTGGACCAGCGGTTGCGCTCTTATCGGTGCTGGGGTGCTGACTGCCGCCATGCGGCGCACTTAAGGCAACATCGCCTCGAGTGTTTCGATAACGTCGGCTTCTGCTGCGGGTTTGTCCCAGCGTATCCGGGATATACGGGGAAAACGCATAGCAACGCCTGATTTGTGGCGTGGTGAGCGTTGCAGGCCTTCGAAGGCCACCTCCAGAACCAGCTCCTGTTTCACGGCTCGGACAGGCCCGAACCGTTCGGTGCTGTTGTTGCGGACCCATTTGTCGAGTTGCTGGAGCTCTTCATCGGTGAAGCCGAAATAGGCTTTGCCAACCGGGACGATCTCACCGTCGCGCCAGACTCCGAAGGTGAAGTCGGAATAGAACGAGCTGCGTTTTCCGTGGCCGCGTTGGGCATACATCAGAACCGCATCAATCAATTGCGGATCGCGCTTCCATTTGAACCACGGCCCCTTGGGCCTGCCGGGCAGATAGGCGCTATCGCCCCGTTTGAGCATCAGGCCTTCCACGCCTGTTGTGAGGTTGGTGCTGCGGTGTGTGGCCAGGTCTTCCCAGGTCGCGAACGGCACAAGGTCCGAAAGGTCCATGGCGGCCGGAGAATGGGCCTTGAACCAGGTTTCCAGCTCGCGTCGGCGTTGATCAAAGGGTAGGGCGCGCAGGTCCTGGCCCGAGCGGATCAGGATGTCATAGAGACGGACGTGAACAGGATGGCTTGTCATCATCTTGGCCGAGACGGTCTTGCGGTTCAGACGTTTCTGCAGGTCTGCAAAGGGTGCAACGACATGGTCGCGCATGACCAGCAGCTCGCCGTCCAGCGTTGCATCAAGTTCCAGGCCCTCGATCAGGTCGGGGAATGCCGCGCCGATTTCATCGCCGGTTCGGGTATAGAGCCGCAGTTTGCCGGACTCGCCAACGATCTGGACCCGGATGCCATCCCATTTCCATTCGGCACGGAATTCACGGGGGTCATAGTCCTCAAGATCGGCCTCATTCAAGGGATGCGCCAGCATGACGGGGCGAAACGCTGCCGAATGTGAGGGGTCGGGCCGTGGGCCCTTGCCATCAAGCCAGGCCAGCAGATCGCCATAAGGCGCTTCAACAGCGTGCCAGACTTCTTCGACCGCATCGGTCTCGATCCCTGCATGTTGCGCCAGAGCGGTTTTTGCCAGGCGTGCCGAGACACCAATGCGCAGTGCGCCGGTGATCAGCTTGATAGTTGCCCAGCGTTCGGTCGCCGTCATGGCATCAAACCAGGCTGAGAGGATGCCGGGCAGTTCGGTTTTTCCTGCCTGTTCCACGGTTTCGATCAATTCGGAGACGGACGGAATGCGGTTTGCGCCGGGTTGTTCCGGCCAGATCAGGGCGACGGTTTCAGCCAGGTCGCCGACATAGTCGTAGGAGAGTTTGAACAGGACCTCGTCCACGCGTTCCATGACCAGCCCGCGCACCAGAGCAGGTTTGGCCTGACGTAAGGAAAGATCACCGGTCAGCGCGGCAAGCGCCCAGCCGCGGTCGGGGTCGGGAGTTGCTTCAATGTAGCGTCGCAACAGCGCAATCTTGCCGTTACGCCCATGCTGGAACGAGAGCGCATCGAGCAGTTGTGCGAACGCCTTCATTCGGCATCCTCGTCATAGCCGACCAGGCTGAGGGCGCGGGCATTGAACCCACGCTGCTTTGCGGCATGGATCAGGGCCTCTTCGGCACCGTGCGTGACCCAGACATGGGGTGCAGCAACCTCATCAAGGGTTCGGTTGAGTTCATCCCAATCGGCATGATCGGAGATGACAAGCGGGACTTCGACACCACGTTGCCTGGCGCGTGCCCGAACCCCCATCCATCCCGATGCAAAACAGGTCACGGGGTCGGGCAGGCGTCGCGACCAGCGGTCGTTCAGCGTGGAGGGGGGAGCAACCACGATTTCACCAGCCATCTGGGCTTTGGGTATTTCCATGACAGCACGAAGCTCGCCCAGGTCGACACCGAAACTTCGGTAGGTCGCGTTGATCGCCTCAAGTGCGCCATGAATATAGATCGGCCGGTCGTGTCCGGCCTCGCGCAACAGGCAGATGATCCGCTGTGCCTTACCCAGGGAATACGCACCAATCAGCAGGGCGCGATCGGGGAAGGTGTCCCTTACTGAGAGCAGACGCTGCATTTCGGCTGCGTCGTCAGGGTGGCGGAAGACCGGAAGGGCAAAGGTGGCTTCGGTGATGAAAACATCGCAGGCCACGGGCTCGAACGGTGCGCAGGTCGGATCACGCCGGCGTTTGTAGTCGCCCGATACGACGATGCGCTCTCCGCGATGTTCCAGCACGGCCTGTGCGCTTCCAAGGACATGGCCTGCGGGGCGCAGGGTTACGGTGACATCCCCGATGGTTACCGGTTGCCCGTAACGGGATTCTTCCAGAACGTTTCCTGCGCGCTCACCATAACGGTCTCTCATGATGGCGATGGTCTCTGGCGTAGCCAGAACGCCGTGATTTCCAGGGCGTGCATGATCAGCATGACCGTGGGTGATGACGGCGCGATCGACACGGCGGGTGGGATCAACCCAGAAATCGCCAGGTTCGCAGTAAAGACCGCCGCGCAGTGGTTTGAGCCAATTGGGGGCTTTGGTCATGATTGTTCCATCATCGACGTCTTTGTGTGTTCCCGTTTTGTCGCCTGTCGCTATGATGCCGTCATGTCATCGCTCGCCGCAAGGAACGATCAACTGCCCGCGCTGCTTCCACCGGTCTTTTCCGACTGGTTTGCAGGCCGTGGCTGGTCGGTGCGTCCGCATCAGCTGGCTGTGGTGGAAGCCGTGGCGCGGGGAAAATCCTGCCTGGTGATTGCACCAACCGGCGGCGGCAAGACCCTTGCCGGATTTTTGCCCAGCCTGATTGATCTTGCAGAACAGGGTGCGGGCAACGGTCTTCATACACTTTATGTCTCGCCGCTGAAGGCGCTCACGATCGACATCAAACGCAATCTCGAGACGCCGGTCGAGGAGATGAAACTCAAGCTGCGTCTGGAGGCCCGCACGGGTGACACACCGGCCTCACGACGCCAGCGACAACGGCGTGACCCGCCCGACATCCTTTTGACCACACCGGAATCCCTGGCGCTGCTGCTTTCCTATCCCGATGCGTCGCGCATCTTTGGCAATCTGAAGTTCGTCGTTGCTGACGAATTGCATGCGCTGGCAGGAACCAAACGCGGTGATCAGCTTGCGCTGGGCCTGTCACGCCTGGGCAGGCTGGCGCCGGGGCACCGACGGATCGGCCTGTCGGCCACGGTTGCCGAGCCGGACAAGCTGGAAGGATATCTGGGGGATCAGGGAAGTGTTGCGCGGGTAATTGGTCGTGGAGGCGTCAAACCAGACATCCGCATTCTGGTCTCGGGCGAACGTGTGCCGTGGTCCGGACATACGGCCAAGCACAGCTTTGGAGAGCTTTATGAGACGATACGAACCGTCGATACCGCGCTTGTCTTCGTCAACACACGCAGCCAGGCCGAGCTGGTGTTTCAGGAACTCTGGCGGCTCAACGAAGACGGTATGGCCATTGCGCTCCACCACGGTTCGCTGAGCGTTGATAACCGGCGCAAGGTCGAAGCGGCTATGGCCAAGGGTACGTTGCATGCGGTTGTCTGTACCTCGACGCTGGACCTTGGTGTGGATTGGGGTTCGGTCGATCTGGTGATTCAGGTCGGCGCGCCTAAGGGGATCTCGCGTATGCTCCAGCGCATCGGTCGCTCGAACCATCGCATGGACGAGCCCAGCCGCGCCCTTCTGGTGCCGGCCAACCGCTTTGAACTACTGGAATGCCGCGCCGCCCTGGAAGCCATTGACGAAGGAATTCTCGACGGGGCGCCGCGTGAGCAGGGCGGGCTTGATGTTCTGGCACAGCACATTCTGGGCACGGCAGCGTCCGGGCCGTTTGATCCCGCAGAACTCTATGAAGAGGTCGTCACCGTTCCGCCCTATGGAGACATGACCCGTGAGTTGTTCGACCGGATTGTCGAATACGTGGCGACCGGCGGTTATGCGTTACGTGCCTATGACAAGTTCAAACGGCTTTATCCCACTGACGAGGGATGTCTGCGCATCGCCAACGAGCGGATCGCGCAACAATTTCGCATGAATATCGGCACGATTGTTGAAGACGCCAAGCTGAGGGTTCGGCGCAAGCGCGGACGGGTGATCGGCGAAATTGAAGAGCACTTCATTCTTGGGCTGGAGAAGGGCGACACCTTTCTGTTTGCCGGACAGGTCTGGACGCTGGATTCCATCCGCGACATGGAAGTCTTTGTTACTCAATCAAAGTCCGATACGCCCCAGGTGCCGATCTATGGCGGGGGCAAGTTCCCCCCGACAACGAATCTTGCCGATATCCTGCGCAAAATTCTGGCAGAACCCGAACGCCGCAAGCGTCTGCCCATGGATGTACAAGACTGGTTGCGCATGCAGGAGTATCGCTCGGTCCTGCCCGGGCAGGGCGAGCTGCTGGTCGAGACCTTTCCCCGCGGCGGCAAATTCTACATGGTCTGTTACCCTTTCGAGGGGCGGCCTGCGCATCAGACTCTGGGCATGCTGTTGACCCGACGCATGGAACGACAGGGGCTGGGGCCGCTTGGTTTCATGTGCAACGACTATGCCCTGGCAATCTGGAGCCTACGACCGGTCGAGGACCCAGGGCCGTTGCTGGATGAAGACATGCTGGGCGATGACCTTGAGGAATGGATGGCGGAATCGAGCCTGCTCAAACGCACCTTCCGGAATGTCGGTGTTGTGGCTGGACTGATCGAGCGCAAACACCCGGGCAAGGAGAAGTCCGGAAGGCAGGTCACGTTCAGCTCAGACCTTCTCTATGACGTGCTGCGCCGTTACGAGCCCGATCACGTGTTGCTGCAGGCAACCTGGCGTGAGGCATCGGGCGGGCTTCTGGATGTCCGGCGTCTGGGCGACATGTTGCGACGGGTTAGGGGCTGCATCGTGCTGCAACAGCTTGATCGTGTGTCACCGCTGTCGGTGCCGATCATGCTCGAGATCAGCAAGCTGATCGTGGGTGGCGATGCAGCAGACGATCTGCTCGATGAGGCAGAAACCGACCTTGTCGCTGATGCCGAGCGGATGTTGTGATGCTGGTAAATGGCGCACGATTGGAGCCCGACGTCTCCGGCGGATTGTTCTGGCCAGAACGCAGTGTCTTTGTGGCCGCCGATCTGCATTTCGAAAAGGGCAGCGCCTATGCGCGGCATGGCTCGCTGTTACCGCCCTATGACAGTCAGGCAACGCTTGAGACACTCGAGGGCGCACTGGACCGCCTGAAACCTGAAACCGTGATCTGCCTGGGCGATAGTTTTCACGATGCCGGAGCCGATCAGCGCATGACCGGTGAGACACGTGGCCGCCTTGCGGCATTGTGCACAGCACATCAGTGGTTCTGGATTGCAGGCAACCATGATCCCGATCCACCGGCTGATCTTGGCGGAACCTGTGTTGAATCCCTGGCGATCGGTCATCTCGCGTTTCGCCACGAACCCTTGCCGGGGCCGGCAACGGGCGAGGTCTGTGGTCATCTCCATCCCTGTGCCTCCGTGGCCGTTAAAGGCCGGTCGCTGCGGAGGCGGTGTTTCGCCACTGATGGAGCGCGTCTCGTGATGCCTTCGTTCGGAGCCTATACGGGTGGTCTTGATGTCTTTGAAGAAGCGATCGCGGGACTGTTTCCCGGTGGCTTTGATGTCTGGATGGTCGGGCGCGATCGTGTGCGGGCAATCAAGGGTTCGCGTCTTTCCGTTCCGGCACGGCTTGCGCGTGATCGCACGGCGGGCAAGATGGTGACATCAGCGGGGAAGGACCGATGATGAGCGATTACGGAAAACTCTTCGATCTCACAGGGCAGGTGGCCATTGTCACCGGATCCAGCCGTGGCATCGGCCGGGCCATGGCCGAAGCATTGGCAGCCCAGGGAGCACGCGTCGTTGTCACCAGCCGCCGCCAGGAGGCTTGCGAGGACGTTGCCGCAGCCATCAAATCGGCGGGCGGAGAAGCCATGGTGATCCCGTGTAATGTCAGCCATGAAGACCAGCTTGCGAACCTGGTCGAACAGACGCTGGCAGCATGGGGTCGCATCGACACACTGGTCTGCAATGCGGCAGCCAACCCTCATTACGGACCGTTCCTCGAAATCCCCGACGACATGTACGACAAGACCATGCTGGTGAACGTGCGCAACGTCATGAAGCTCTGCCGCATGACCCTTCCTGCCATGAAGGAGCAGGGCGGGGGATCGATCATCATCACCTCGTCTACCGGCGCCCTGGCCGGGAGTGACTATCTGGGCACCTATTGCCTGACCAAGGCGGCCGATGTCCAGATGGTCAAGAACCTGGCTGTCGCCCATGGCCGTGATGGCGTCACCGCCAATGCGATCCTTCCCGGATTGGTAAAAACACACTTCGCCAAGGCGTTGTGGGAAGACCCCGATGCCCTTGCGGCAGCCGAACGCGATACGGCGCTGGGACGCATTGGAGAACCCGTCGATCTTGCCGGGATTGCCGTCTATCTGGCTTCGCGTGCCGGGCGATGGACAACAGGACAGAGTTTCGTGATTGATGGCGGTTGGGCCATTCGCGGCGAGTAACTGAGGGAAGCAGGCATGACGATCAAGAGCAATCCCGATGAATGGTGGATGTCGACCGGCGAGTACGCTGCCAGGCTCAAGGGCCTGACCATCAACCTGATGTACGAGGATGTGATGGCTGCTGTGCCGTTCCATACCGAGGTGCTGGGCGCCACGGCCGAATACACCTGTGCAGACTTTGCCTCGTTCAGCTTCGATGGCTTTACCTGGATGCTCCATGCCGATCATACCTATGACGGCCACCCGCTCCATCGCATGTTGAAAGCCGACCTCGACAGGGGCGTGGGTGCCGAACTGCGGCTTCATGGGCGTGACCCCGATGCCGCCTGCGAGGCTGCTCAGCGACTGGGCTGCACGATCCTGGAGCCTGCAACATCGAAGGGCCATGGAACACGCGAGGCGTTCATTCTCGATACCGAAGGCTATCTGTGGGTTCCCGACGTTCTGATCTGATAGACAGGATGGTCACAACGATCTAGAAACCTGTCAACTATTCAGACAGGAGATGACCCATGGCGGTAGCTGCAGAACGACACATGACAGTGGATGAACTGATTGCCGAGGGCGGCCCGATCAAAGCCAAGGCGACGTTCCGCTCGTTTGATGAAAGTACCGTCGAAGACTTTGCTGCCATGCAGCTCCACAACGACGATACCCGCAATCAAGTTCTGGAGCTCTGTCTGGAGCATCTCGAAAAGCTGAAACATCCTCAGCCTGCGTCGCCTGTAACACGTTACGAACACAGCCTGCAGACGGCGACCCGTGCCTGGCGCGATGGACGCGATGGCGATGACGACATCATTGCGGCGGCACTGCTGCATGACATCGGCGATTTCTTTTCGCCGCACAACCATGCCGAATTCTGTGCCGCGATCATGAAACCCTATGTCCGGCCCGAAGTTTACTGGATCGTGAAACATCACGAGATGTTTCAGGGTTACCATTTCTTCCATCACTTTGGCGGCAACCGAAACGCGCGCGACAAGGTGCGCGGCCATCCCCACTTTGAAGCCTGCCGTCAGTTCTGCGATGACTATGATCAGACGGCGTTTGATCCCAGCTTCGACACGATGCCGTTGGAAGCTTTCATGCCGACGCTCCAGCGCGTCTTTGAAAAACCCAAGCGTGAAGTTTACGACAAGGTACAGGACGACTAGGCGACGAAGTCCCAGCCTTTTGTGGCGATCATGGACTCCCGAGCAGTGAGGGCGTCCCACCAGCCATGCAGCGATGGATAGGCATTCCAGAGTTGTTGCGCTTCCGGAACGGCCAGGGAATAGGCCAGCATCGGTGCAAGGCTGAGATCTGCCAGGGTCGGGTGATTGCCGACCATCCAGGTTGCCTCTCCACGCAGATCGACCAAGGCATCAAGGCAGGTGCCTGATCGTTTCAGGCCGTCGGCGATCTGTTCTTCGTCGCGTGGCAGGCCTTCCTTAGGGCCAGAGATGGCACCGGTGTAAACGCCCCAGACCATGGAGCGATAGACGTAGGAATCCACCAGAGCGGTGATCTGGTTCACGCGAGCACGCCCTTGTGGTGACGATGGCAGGAGTGCCGGGCCGTCAAAGGCCTCATCGACATAACGTGTGATCGCCAGGGCCTCGTAAAGACCAAAGCCGTCGTGATCGAAGGCGGGTATTTTTCCGAAGGGATGGCGTTGCAGATAGCCCGGCGTCGGCCCGCCATCGGCAAAGATATCGACCGGAACAAGGTCGTAAGGCACGCCCTTTTCTGCCAGTGCCAGCCGGGCAAAGCGGACATAGACGCTGTAGGTCTCGCCATAGAGCGTGACAGTCATCGGATCTCCTTCAGGGCTGTGACAACCCGTTGCATGACACCAGCCCAGTCACCGGGACGATCCTGGCGGAAAAGGCGTGCGCTGGGATACCAGGGCGAGTCTTCTCTACCAACCAACCAGCGCCAATCCGCACTGTATGCCAGCAGGATCCAGACCGGTTTGCCCATGGCGCCGGCAAGATGTGCCACGGACGTGTCGCAGGTGATCACCAGATCAAGCTGCTCAATCAGTGCTGCAGTCCTGGCGAAGTTTTCGAGGCTGGCACCGAGATCGGAAATCATCGCGCCAACGCCGCTGGCCTGCAGTTCGCCACTGCGCGGCCCTT
>Ga0055584_100002796_pt1 | contig 17294 bp, 13 predicted proteins | sample OSDHelmetaG_FD_58716 | JGI IMG/M metagenome (GOLD analysis project Ga0055584, IMG submission 58716) | Pelagic marine sediment microbial communities from the LTER site Helgoland, North Sea, for post-phytoplankton bloom and carbon turnover... | ecosystem: Environmental > Aquatic > Marine >... | reverse complement strand
CAAAGCTCATGCTCCTCCTCGGAATACAGGGCGAGGGGTGCGGGATCCCCTGGCCGATAGTCCAGGGCCAACCGGGCGATCGTCTGCCGACGTTGGAGATACCCCGAGTCCCGAAAACCGGGATGGTCACGATCGAGTTCGACGAGCCGGTCGGCGCCGCCTGCATGTCGCTCAGGAGAAACGTAGTCGGGAGTGGTCATTGAGACACCCTAGCTTCAAACTGCGCCGGTTTCGGCGGAACAGTCCCCGAGATGCGAATCGGTCGAGTCACGCCCGGGAGGAATCGCCCGCGGGCAGGTTCGAAACAGGACGCGCTCCTCGAAATCCGAGCCGACATCGGGCGTGGCTAAAGAAGACGACCCTCCGCTCATTGCGCGGCGAGGATCTCGAGCAGTCGCACCGTCTCGTCCCACCCCAGGCAGGCGTCCGTGATGCTCTGTCCGTAGGTGACTGCCTCGTCCTGTCGTCCCGCGACCAGGTGACTTTCGAGCATCACTCCGACGAGTCGCTCCTGCCCGCTCCTTCTCTGGGCCAGCACGCTCTCCAGACAATCCGCCTGGCGGCCGGGGTCCTTACCACTGTTGCCATGGCTGCAGTCCACGACGACACCCGTATCGAGACCACGAGCCGCCGACGCACTCACGACCGCGCCCACGGCGACTTCATCGTAGTTGGGACGCGATCCGCCGCGAAGCACGAGATGCGCATCTTCGTTACCTATCGTCTCGAGCAGAGCCGGCTCCCCTTCCTTCGTCAGGGACGGGAAATGATGGCTACCCCGCGCGGCGACCAGCGCGTCCAGAGCGACCTCCACGTTCCCGTCGGTTCTGTTCTTGATCCCGACGGGCATCGAGAGCCCCGAGGCCAGTTGACGATGGACCTGACTCTCCACGGTGCGCGCCCCGATCGCGCCCCAACTGATCAAGTCCGAGTAGTACTGGCCGAAGGTCGTATCTAGAAACTCGCTCGCGGCGGGCATGCCCATCTCCGCGACGTCGGTCAGGAAACGGCGGGCTCCGCGCAGACCGGCGTTGACCTCGAAGCTTCCATCGAGTTCCGGGTCGTTGATATATCCCTTCCAACCGACGGTCGTTCGCGGTTTCTCGAAATAGACTCGCATCACGACGAGTGCCGACTGCGACACGGACTTCGCCACCGGGACCAGCTTCTCGCAGTACTCTCGGGCCGAGACCGGATCGTGGATCGAGCAGGGGCCAACGATCACGAGCAATCGCGGATCCCGCCCATGGACGATGTCGGAGATCTGGCGGCGGTAATCCCGAATGGCCGTCGCACTCTCCGGCGCGATCGGGATCTCCTCCTCCAACCGAGATGGTCGGAGCAAGGGTCGACTGCTTCGGATTCGAAGATCTGCGGTCTGGCTCATCTGCCCTACTCCTGGAAGCGCCGCGCCCGCGATCGGCGAGGCCGGGCGACCGGAGCACGACCGGGCCCCGGTCGCTGGCTGCGCGGCAGGCTCTCCACGCTTCAAAAGCCCGGCGGCGGAACGAACCCGCCGAGTTCCTCGGCCATCAGCCGGGCGAACTCGATGCAAGTGTAGTCGGCGTACGCTCCCCCGACCGCTTGAAGGCCGATCGGCAGCCCCCCTTCGGAGAGACCCGTCGGAAAGACGGTGCTCGGCAGATAAGAAGCTGTCGCCAGGCCCGACCAGAAGATCTGCTGAAAAAAGGGCTGGTCTACTCCGTTCACCTGCAGCGTGCGCGCGTCGATAGGGCGATGGTCGTGCTCGAAAGCCGTCGTCGCGACCTGCGGGCAGAGCAGAATGTCCCAATCGTCGAAGAAGTCGCGCCAAGCCAGGCGCATCATCTCCCGCTGAGTGTTCCGCATCAGCCACTCTCCGTGCTTTTGAACGGCCGCTCGAGCGAGCATCGCGTCATAGCCGCGGTCGAGCGGATCCAGGTTCGCGACCATGGCTTCCATTCCTGCGAGCGCTTCGGGGGGGAGGCTGCCCGACATCATGCCGCCGAGCATGTAGAGATAGGTTTCGTGCCCCATCGCGGGCTCGAACGCGGGGCGCGCGGAATCCGAGACCTTCGCTCCCAGAGCCGCGAGATGGTCTCCGACTCGCTGCACGCGGTCGGCGATCTCGGTGGACACGGGAGCCAGGTCGTCGGTCGGCCAGAGCGCAACCCGATACTCTCTCAGCTGCCGATGTCGCGGCGGGGGGAGATTCAGGCTCCAACCGTGCTCGACCAACGGCTCGGGGCCCGAGACCACCTCGAGGCACAGGGCGAGGTCTTCCGCGCTTCGCGCGATGGGGCCGACCACCGCGACGTCCGGTGTCGTCAACATCCCGGGCAGCGCGTGCCCCTGCTGCGGAACGACGTTCCAGGTGGGCTTGTGGCCGTAGACTCCGCAATAATGCGCCGGATTTCGGATCGAGCCGCCCACATCCGAACCGCTCTCGAGACCCGAGAGGCCCGCCGACGCGGCGACCGCGGAACCTCCGGAGGAACCGCCCGGACTCCGGGCTGGATCCCACGGATTGCGGGTCGTGCCGTAGATCTCGTTGTAGCTCTGGAAGTCGGTCAACTGGACCGGCACGTTCGTCTTGCCGAGGAAAAGCGCCCCCGCCGCCTTGAAGCGCCGCACACTCTCCGAGTCACGCGCTGCCACGTTGTCCTTGAAAGGCGGCATCCCCCAGGTGGTTGGCAGACCCTCGACGTCGTAGGCCTCCTTGATCGTCATCGGGACCCCGTGAAGAGGCCCTACCGCGCGGCCGGCCGCCAGTGCCTCGTCGGCGCTGTCCGCCGCCGCTCGCGCACGCGCGAAGTCTCGGACCACCACAGCGTTGAGCTCCGTGTCGAAGCGCTCGATCCGCTCGATGAAGAAATCCGTCAACTCCCGCGAGCTGATGACCCCCTCGCGAATCGCCCTCGCCAACTCCCCCGCCGACGAAAATTCGAATCCCATGCTGTCCCTCCCCTGCCATCATCCAGATCCTCGAGAGAAGCCTCAAGGCTGAGAACGCCCCGGGTTGCCCGTCCATTCTCTCGTCCCCAGGTGCCCCCACCCCGCGCTGGGGTGCGAACTCGGCCGAGGTATTTCTGTCGTCACGGCCGACTCTTTCACGGCCCGAGATAGATTCGCACCCCTACCGTCGCGCGATAGGTCCAGTCGTCGAATTCCGCGCTCCAGTCCGCTTCGTAGGTCTCGACGCCGAACTCATCGTCGAACGACTCCCTGTCGCCGAGCGACTCGCTCTGATCACTCAGCACGCGATAGGCGGCCGCCTCGATGTAGGTCGACGCGAGCAAAGGCCCGAATGCGGTCGGCTCGAACTCCAGGCCGAGGTAAGGGCCCACTCCATGCGCATCGAAAGAATCTCTCGCAGACAGATCGACGCCGCGAAAATCCGACCCACTCGTAGAGGGCTTGACGGCCCGGATTACGCGACCCTCCACGTCCCAGGTGTAGTGCACCCACGAAATGCCCGGCCTCAACCTGAACGGAACGCCCAGGATCTCGACCGGGAAAGACAAACCGGCGCTCAGGCCGAAGGTGCTGACGTCCGCCTCGATCGTCGTCTTGCTGCCCTGGCCCGCGATCGCGCCTTCCGGAAAGTTCTCGGCGTCCGGCGGGCGGAAACCCTGGCCGCCGCCCTCACTCGCGACGTTGCGCGTGAGCGAGAGCGAGGGGAAATAGTCGAACTGCGCGAAGACACTCGGCCGCCCTGGAAGAAACTCGAGCGCCGAACTCTCCAGTCCGAGCGAAAGATGCGCCAGAGGAGTGATGGCGGAAGTCTCCCCAGTGTCGGAGGGGCGGATCGCGGCCCCCGAGCTATCGACCGACGAGACGGATCCGGCGGCGTCCGTCGTCAGGAATCCGAGGCCGAGTCCGAGCGACGGCGTGACGCCGAAGATCGCTTGACGAGCATCCACCGCCTTCACGTCTTGCGCGAGAGCAGAGGTCCCTGAAATGCCGATCGAAAGGGCCACGGCGCATCCAAAAGCGAGCCGAATACGACGCCCCTGCGTAGCGAGTTTACTGATCACCACATAAGATTACTTAATGTGTGAACTTTCCGACAGTACCCCACCCGCTCTTCGGGACAAGGAACGCCTGCGGTTACGAAAGACACCCCGTGGCCCCCGGTTGGCGCGAGATAGGCTCTGCTTGAACTTCTTTCTATCCCTCTCCACCGCCATCGCATGCGGTGTCGCATCTGGAATCGCGGTCGCCGACCCTTCCTCGAACGATGCCAACGCGGCCGACCCCTGGGCCGAAGCGGAAGAGATGATCGTCTTCGGGTCGCGAGCAGGCTTCGTCGACCTCGAAACGACCTCTTCGACCTCCTTCGACGCGGAGACCCTCGGCGCGCTCGGCATCGAAGACATTTCGGACCTCTCGGCCTTCACACCGAATCTCGAGATCGTCACCGCCGGCACTAGCTCGCCGACGCTCTTCATCCGGGGAGTCGGACTCAACGATTTCAGCCCCATCGCCACCCCGGCGATCGCCGTCTACGAGGACGGCGTACCGCGGAACGCCTCGGCCATCGTACTGGGCCGAATCTACGACGTGGAATCCGTCGCAATCTATCGAGGACCTCAGGGCTCCGGCTCATTTCGCAACGCGTCGGCAGGTTCGATCAAGATCCTGCCGCGGAAGCCCTCGGGAGAATTCAACGCGACGCTGAGCGCCTCGTACGGGAATTTCGGCTACGTCGACGTCGAGGGGGCCTTCGAGGCCCCCATCGTCGAGGATCTGCTTGCCGCGCGCGTCTCTTTCGGCTTTACCGACCGAGAGGGCTGGCTCCGAAATCGCTGCGGCGGCGCACCACCGCTCGCGGAGCGCACCGTTCGCGTCGGTTCCAACGCGGTCGGGCCGGCCAGCATCTGCGGCGAGGAGGTCCTTCGGAACGAGGTCTCTCCCATCCCGGTCGGGCTCCCCGACAACATCAACGCAGAGCAGGACTTCGCGGCACGTTCAATCATCTCGTTCACGCCGGACCTCCCGCTCGAAACCGAGTGGTTCCTGAACCTGCATGGCGAGCGGCGCCGAGACGACTCAGCGCTGGGACAATCGATCGGTGCGGGTCTGCTCCTCAAGCGCAGCCCCAACGTCGCCGGCGGAGAGCTGGTTCCCGCCGGCTCGGGTGGGTACGACCCGTTTCGCTATCGCGACCTGGACATCACGACGCGATCGGATGCGATCCTGGACACGTTACTGAGACAATGTGGATCCGCGTGCGAGGGCCCGGGCTCTCAGGAGGCCCGGCGAACCGCAAACTACGAGCGGAATCGCCGACTTGGCCGATCTTTCGACGGGCTGGACGACGAACCCTTCGTTGGGGCCTACAACCACGTCGGCGCTACCCACAAGGACGTTTTCGGGGCTTCGATCACGGGAACCGTGGAATTGGGACCCGCCCTCGTCTTCAAGACCATCACGGGGTACGAGCATTGGAAGCGTCTATTCGACCTCGATCTGGACATGACACCGAATACGGCCTTCCACTTGAGAACCGAAGACGAGGGTTACCAACTTTCCCAGGAGCTCGAATTGACGAGCCGTTTGGATGAATTGGCTCTGCCCCTGTCCTGGCGCGCGGGCGGTCTCGTCCTCTTCGAGAACGTCGACGTCGACGTCGAGAACAATTTCGGAGACGCCAGCCGCTTCAGCGTTGGACGCCGCATCTACACACAGAAACTACTCAGCCTCTCAGCCTACCTGGAAGCCGAGCTCGAACTGTCAGAGTCCTATTCGATCGTGGCTGGGGCCCGCTACAACGTCGAAAGCAAGGAGATCGACTACTTCCTGCAGAGGACCGGCCGGTCGGTCCTCGCCCACCGAACCTCGACGTGGGATGCCCCGACCGGGCTACTCCAATTAAATTATCGGCCCACGGAGGACCTCACCTTCTTTGGCAAATACACGCGGGGTTGGAAGGCGGGGACTTTCAACGCGACGGGAAACGCCGACCGCGGGATCTTCGCGGCGGATCCCGAAACGATCGACTCCTACGAGGTCGGGATGGACCTGCAAGCATTCGAAGGCTTGCTCGAACTGACCGCGAATCTGTTCTTCTACGACTACAAGAACTACCAGATCTTCATCGGCGACAATAATTACGGCTCCGTACCGGAACTCGTCACCATCAACGCGGGCAACGCACAGAACTACGGCGCCGAGGTCGAGGCGATCCTCCGCCCCTTCGAAGGGGCACAATACGAGGTGCGGCTGGGTTGGCTCGAGAGCGAATTCATCGACTTCACGCAGCAGCAGCTGCAACAGGGGCAGGTCGGCCGCGAGCAGTTCCTGAGCATCACCGACATCGACTACTCCGGGAATCGGCTCCTCAACTCCCCGCAATACAGCCTGAGCATCATCGCGTCCCAGGACTTCGACCTCGGACGACTCGGCATCCTCACCCTCCGATATGACGGCAGCTGGAAAGACGACATGTACTTCGACGCGTCCGAAGGAATCGGCGTCACCGATGATCAGGGCCGCGCCCGACTCACCGAATTCACGATCGGCCAGAAGGCGTATTGGCTGCACGGGGTCGGCGTCGATTGGCGACCCGTCCGCGAAGGGATCCGGATTTCGGGCTGGGTACGAAACCTGACCGACGAGGCCTACAAAACCTTCTCGCTGGATTTCAATTCATTCCAGCGCACTACGGTCCATTTCGTTGGTACACCGAGGACTTACGGCGTCACCGTCGCTCTCGATTGGTAGTTCGCCCATTCGCCGTCGCCCCGCGGGAGCATTTTTTTTTCAGCTTGACCTTCTGAGCCCGATCGTTTAGAACAATCTTAACATGTTAACCAAGAGTCCGGCCCTAACTTCGCCTGACTGGGCAACGCAGTGAGCTAAAGGAGTGGAACCATGAGATTCATACAAAGCCTCGGATTTGCGGCAGCGATTGCTCTGGCAGGCAGCCTAATCGCGAGCTCAGCACAAGCCGCGTGCGACGGCGGCGCCTGCCCCATCGTCGGCGGAAGTCAACGTACTCAGGTTAGCCGTGGCCTGCCTTTCCCGATCGCCGCGCTCGCAAACGGTGGGTCTGGCCCGACGGGCAAGGTGAGTTTTTTCAACAACGCGGGCGGCGCAGTCGTCCCCACACCCAGCGCTCAGGCCACGATCGGCACCGGTGCTCACCCGCGATCGATCAGGGTGCCGGACGCCCAGCTCACCTGGGGCCTGCCTGTCCCCCCGACGCTCGCCGTCCAGATCTTTCCGATCAACCCGGCGCTCTTCTCGATCAAGACGAAGCTCGCCAATGCCTGGCCGAATGGCGGGGCCACCTTCGCAGCGGGCGGCCGAACGGGCCCCTCGACCGTGACCTTCTGCCCAGGCGCTCCGTTTCCCACCGCTTCCTACAACCCCGGCTGCCTCGGAGCCAACACGACTGGGCTGGGTGGACCGACGGACTTCCCCGGCCTGATGCGGTACACGAAGACGGCGAATCAGTTCGGCGGACCGGCGACCCAGCGATGGCCCAACTTCGGCCCGAGCCGCGGTGGCACGATCCATCTGAACGTCGCCGGCATCACCGCCCTGCCCTGTAACGGCCCCGGCTGCGTGATGGGGATCATCTATCCCGGCGATAGCACGAACCAGATCTGGGGTGGTGCCTTCGGCCAGACCACGGTCATGGCCCCGGTCTCGCCGACGGGCTTCGGCGTCTACACGGGGAGCATCGGGGCCGGGGGGACGGTGTTCTCCATCGGGAACCCCACACCGCCCATCGCCAGCGTCAACCCGCCCTTCGTGCAGACGGCGACCTCGATCGCGGGGCCGTTCACCACGGGCCGGCTCGAGCACAGCGTCCCCGGCCTGATTCCGCCGGAGGAGTTCGTCTTGACCGGCTCGGACCAGCGAAACGCGGTGACTGGTGACGGCTACATCTCGATGGTCTCGGGCAACATGGCGAATCGGAGCCTCTCGGGCCCGAGCACGAACCGCGTCTGGGTTTCGCTTCAGCTGGGTGTCCCGGAGCCCGGAATGGGTCTGGGCCTCGCGGCATCGGCGCTTTTCCTCGCCTGCGCCGGAGCACAGCGGCGCCGCTAGTTGCCGGGTGCGAAGCACCCTGACCCGAGTTTGGATGATTTCCTTGAGGGGGAGCGGCAGAAACGCCGCTCCCCCATTTGCACTCGGGCCCCGCGCCACCAAAATGCCCCACCGCATCGGTGGACAAGTGCCTATCAGGAATGACGATCAGACATGACCCTACGGATCTTCCGGCCGCGTGACGAAACCCCCGTGAACTCGCCCAAAGACCCCTCGAAGCGCGGGACTCGGGTGATTATGCTCCTGCTCTCCTCGTTCGCGCTCATCACCGGCAGCGCCCCTCTCGGGTGCACGAGCGGCGACAACTCGGCGCCCTCGCTGGATACGACGTCGTTGGAAACCGTGCTCGCGATCCGAGATGATTTCCAGCGGTCCGATCGATTGATCGAGATTTTGAGCTCGGCCACCGAGAGCGACGAAGCCACCCTCTCATCCCGCGTGCGAGACCGCTATCGACCGATCGACTCGGTCGACCACCTCCTTCTGGTGAAAGCCTGGGCAGGCCTCGCCCCCGCCGCGGCGACCAAGTGGGCGCGCGCAGCCGCCCCCGACAACATTAATGGGGCCGCGGTCGAGGCCGCGGTCCGGGCATGGGCCAAGCGCGACCCCGAAGCCGCCGCCGAACTCCCGGTGGGCGAGCCCAACGTCGCTCGACCCCTGGTCGCGGGTTGGTTCGACTCGGAAAAGCCTGGCCTCGCCGACTTCGTCCTGAGCCGGGGTGCGCTCGAAGAAGGACAAACCCTGATCGCGGCCTATTTGCGCGAATTGATCGCGAGAGAGGGCCCCTCCGCCGCGACCGATTGGGCGGCGTCCGTGCAAGGCGAAGACGGTCTGGTCCTCGCGGTACTCCGCCACACCGGTAAAGAGTTGGCAACCCTCCACCCCGACGCGGCAATCGCCTTCTGCGATCGACATTGCGATGGCCCTAGTCGAACGGTGATCCGAATTCTCGTCGCGCGCCGCCTCGGCCAGACCGGGGAGGGTCGCAAGGCCGTCGAATGGCTCATCCAATCGGAAACGGGGTATTCCAAAGAGAAGGGACAGGCCATCCGCGCCGCTTATCTCGGCTGGTTGAGTGACGAACGCAACGAGGCGCTGGCCTGGGCCGAGACCGCTTTGCCCGAATACGGCACGGAGGCCTGGTTTCAGCACGTGATCGGCCTTTTCGTTTCGACGACTTCTTGGAACGAGCCAGAGAGAGCGCTTCTCTGGGCCGATCGCATCAAGGATCCCGAGCGCAAGCAACTCGCCCTGATCACGATTGCTCGCCGCTGGCGCGACCATGACCCCGTGGCAGCCGAAGCCTGGCTCATGGCGTCTCCACTGTCGGAGGAGTCACGAAGCGTCGCTCGCAAATACCCCAAGAATTATCCGCGCCGCCCTCAGCCCCGCCTCCCTCTCCTCGACGACGGCCAATGAGGCCCCTCGTCCGGATGCCGACCGCGCTGGCGGCGCTGATGCTGCTCTGGATCTCAGGCCTGACCGTCTCGTGCACCGATGCAAACAACGCCAAGCCGGCGATCTGGATGGACGGGGACGTCTCGGACATCGAGGCCCTGTCGACACGGGACGACCTCAACGTGCTCTTCATCCTGGTGGACACGCTGCGCGCGGATCGACTTAGCGCCTATGGCTACGAGCGTGACACGAGCCCGACCCTTTCCAACCTCGCGCGGCTCGGAGTGCGTTTCGACCGCCACATGGCGCAGTCTTCGTGGACCAAGGCGTCCATGGCCTCCCTTTGGACCAGCTATAACCCGACTCGCACCGGGGTGATCAATTTCGACGATATCATCCCCGAAGCGGCGACGATGCCAGCCGAGGTCCTGTCCCAGAACGGTTTCCGGACGGTCGGCCTCTACCGAAACGGCTGGGTCTCACCCAAATTCGGATTCGGTCAGGGCTTCGACGTCTACACGCGCCCGGCCCCGATGAAGGTCGACCTCGAGGCCTTCCACAAAAATCCGACTCTCCAACCCACAGCCAACGACGAAGACGTCGTCAAGTCGGCCATCGAGTTCCTCCGCGTGGATGGGGGGCAGCCCTGGTTCCTGTACATGCACCTCATGGACGTCCATGAGTACACCTACGATGAAAGTTCCGCGTCCTTCGGCGGATCCTACTCGGACGTCTACGACAACTCCATCTTATGGACGGATACGACGCTCGACCTCTTTCTGGGCACACTCCTCGACCGCGGATTCTTCGGCAACACCCTGATCGTGATCACCTCGGATCACGGAGAGGCATTTCGCGAGCGTGGCCTCGAGGGACATGCTCGATTCGTCTTCAAGGAGACCACCGAAGTCCCCCTCATCCTCCTCTTCCCTTTTCGGCTCACCGGAGATCCGATCGTCATCGAATCCCGCACCCGCAACGTCGACATCTGGCCGACGCTCTACGACCTGCTTGGAATCGAAGCGCCCGACGGGCTGGACGACGCGGATGGAGTCAGCCTCGTGCCCGAGATCCTGGCGGCCGCGCGCGGGGAAGCAGCTCCCCAAAGCTCAGAAGAGCGCGAAGGATTCGCGCATCTCCTGCGAGGCTGGGGCAAACAGGAAATACAGGACCCCACTTACGCCCTCGCAAAGGGAAGCCTGCGCTACGTCGCGATCGAGGGGGAACAGGGAGCGGTCGAACACCTCTTCGACTCCAGCGAAGACCCCTCCGAATTGAACGACGTGGCTCCCCAACGATCCGACCAGCTCGAAAAGCTACGACAGCGCGCCGTGGGCATGGCGAACCGAGAGCCCGCATGGGGCGAACCCGAGGCCCGAGACCTTAACGAACTCGAATTGAACCAGCTGCGAGCCCTCGGTTACGCGCTGCCCGGCGCCGACGGGAGATGACTCTTCTCATGGCTTTGCGGCGACAAAATCGCTGGCTCGTATTCCTGCTCACCCTCGCAATGCTCGCGGGCTGCGGAACCGACCTGTCCGCAGATCGAGCTAAGACGTTGATCGAATCGGGGCAGATCGACGAGGCCATCGAGATGCTTCGCGAGCGGATCGACCAGGATCCCGACGACTCCGAGATTCAGTACCTCTACGGCGTGGCCCTCGGCCTCGCAGGCCAGATCTCGCTCGCGGAGTGGCCTTTGCGCAAGGCCATGCGAGATCCGGAGTGGACCCAGTCGGCGGGGATCCTCGTCGCTCAGAACGCGATCCAGAGCCAGAACGCCGAAGCCGCGATTCCCCCGTTGGACGAGATCCTTGACCGCGACCCCGAGAACGTCGCCGCGCTGCTCCTGCGCGCATCCGCCTACGCCGCCACAAAAGTGCGGATCGACGAAGCGATCGCAGACGTGGAGCTGATTCGGGAAATCGATCCGGAAAACGTAGAGTCCTTCCGCCCGGAAATCCTGGCCTATCTCGCGGCAGCTCGCAGCGAGGAGGCACAAGAAGCGCTCGAAACGATGGGGGCACTAATCGAGGAATCGAGGCCAGACGACGAGCTCCATGCCTGGTATTGCACGACGATGGCCATCTTCGCCCAGGAGAGCCGCGAGACCGCTGAAGCCGAGGAACGATTCGAGACCTGCCTCGAAGAGCATCCCGCAAACCTGAGCACGGTCGCCGCAGCCCTCGACTTCTTCGATTCCCAGAACCGAAGGCAGCGCTCCCTCGAAATCCTTGAGCGCGCAATCATCGAAACCAACCCCGAAAAATTCGTCGGCCTACGCTCGAACCTGGCGTTTCGACTCGCCTCGATGGGCCGATACGAGAAGTCGATCGAATTACTGAGATCGGGTGCGCGCGCCGGGAGCGACCTCGACGCCGCTAAATTCGCAAGTGACCTAGCGACCCTTTTCGACCAGCTGGGCCGGACCGAGGAGGCCCTCGAGTCCTACGAAGACGCGCTCCGGCTCACCCGAAGCGCCGGCTACGAGAACCCGCTCCAGGACTACTCCGTCGCCGACCTGGCGATCCGCGCGGGAGATTTAGAGCGCGCGGGCGAGATCGCCCAGTCGCTGACCGTGCCCGCCTTCCAGGAGATGATCCTCGCCCGGGTCGCGCAGGAGCAGAACCACCACGAAGAGGCGCTCCGGCGCTACGACGAAGCGGCTCGGCTGTGGCCGCATAACGAGTACGCGCGCTATCACGCGGCGCGCTCCGCCGAAGCGCTCGGGGAATTCGACCGAGCGATCGAACTCTACCGACACGCGATGCGGATCTCGAGGGAGACGACGAACGCGGCGAACCGAATCGCGATCCTTCGAATCGCAGAGGGGGATCCGGTCGCCGCCTTCGAGTTGCTCCAGATCCACCGAAGCCGTACGCCGCTCGACGCCCAGGGCGAACTACTCGCCATGGAGCTCGGCGCGCGCCTCGGCGACCTCGCGGGATTGTCGAACCGGATCCAGCAGGCCATCGAGCGACGCAGCGCGCCCCCGCCGCTCGTCCTGGCGAGCGCGTTTCGCGGGCTCAGAATGCGGGATGCTCCGGATCGTGCCCTCGATTTGCTCCCCTCGATTCGCCCCGAGGTCTTCGCGATGACGGGGGGAGCCTCAGCACTCATCGAAATCGCGCGAAATGCTGCGGCTCTCCAGCAACTGGATCGAGTCGCTCCTCTTTTCGAAGCGGCTGCCCAGACACAGCCGGAAGCGGGCGAGTGGATCGCGGCACAGGGGTATCTGCGCGAACTCCAGGGACGCGAGAAAGAAGCCGGCGAGCATTACGCGCGAGCGCTCCAGACGGATTCCGAACAACCGGAAGCACTGCTCGGACTCGCACGCATCACGATAAAGGACGATCCCAGCGAAGCCGCACGCCTGGCGCAGCGCGCCCTCGCCTCCGCCGTGCAGGATGCGACGCGGCGCGAGCAAATCGAGGAGGTCGGTGTTCGGATCCAAGAAGCCGGCCAGACCCGCGAGGCGCTTGAGTTGTTCACGGCCCTGCTCGACCAGGTACCGCATAGCGGCAAGGCCGCCGCCGCACTCGCGAGCCACCGGATGCTTCGGGGGGATCACTCCGACGGGACCCTCGATCTGGCGCGCCGCGCCGCGCGCTTCTTCCGGTCGCACGAGGCAGTCGCTCTGCTCGAAGCGGTCGAAGCGACCCGAGCGAGCAACGCCCCCGACAAACAAGCTCGGCAGACACCCGCCCCCGCCTCTCAGCGCGACTGAATTCCCACGTACTGCGCGAGCAGGATTCCGTTACCCCTCGCCCCCACTGAGTGCGGCCGTGGCGACCGCCGCCGGCATGTTCTCATCCATGGTCCTCAGCTTGCTGATCGTACCCGTCTTCTAGCTAGCGCTGGACGATCTTTCCGAGTGGATCCACCGAACTTGGCATCGACTCCGGGGCTCGAGCGCGACGAACTCAGAGGAACCTAAGTCCACGACTTGACCAGGTGGTTCTGACACAAAATAAAATTGGACGATCATGTCCCCGAGCACCTAGAAACCGACAAGAGGGGATCGCGCTTTGGCGGATAGGAGTTTTAAGCCCCGCTTTCCGCACCACCGATACTAGGTGTTGAACTAAGCCTCGCGGACTCGGCAGGGGAGCAGGACGGGGCGCTGGGAGCTAAGACCGCCTCTTGGGCCAGTACACGTCCGCCGCCCGCCGTCGTCCTCTCGCTCCTCCATCTTGACCTCCACGTGCGTCATTTCGCGCACGCCAAGCGCCGCGCTCATGCGCGGCCAAGGAGGTCCCCCCATGACACAGCTCCGCGAACAGATGATCCAAGACATGGTCCTGCGCGGCATGGCTCCCAGCACACAACGAGCCTACTTACAGGCCGTGACGAAGTTCGCGCGGCATTACAATCGATCGCCAGACCGGATCTCGAACCCAGAACTCAAAGCCTACTTGCTCTATCTCCACTTGGAGGAGGAGCGCGCAACGAGCACCTGCAACGTTGTATCCGTGGCCTTGTGCTTCCTCTATCACAGAACCCTCGGACGACCCCAGACCGACTTCGATGTGCCGATCGCCCGTGCGCCTAGCAAGCTCCCGCATGTGCTCAGCCGAGACGAAGTCTCTCGACTCCTTGAGTGCACTGCGTCGTCACGGGAGGCGCCCTGTCCTCCAACCAACAGCACTTCCTCACCCCGCGTCACAAAGGTTTTCTCTTTCCTGTCCGCGCACTCTCCAAGGTGTTCCGCGCCAAATTCCTCGACGGCCTCAAGCGCGCCTTCGAAAGCGGAAAACTCGGCGACGACACTTCCGTTCCCAGACCCTGCAACACGTTCGCAGTCGCGACTGGGTCGTCTACGCGAAGCCCCCGTTCGCCGGACCCGAACGAGTGCTTGCCTATCTCGGCGCCTACACGCATCGCATCGCCATCTCGAACCACCGCATCCTAAGCGTCGAACAGAATCGCGTTGCGTTCCGATACCGCGACTCCGCGGACGGGAAAAAACAAAACGTCATGCACCTAGACGTCCACGAGTTCATCCGTCGCTTCCTGCTCCACGTCCTACCCAAGGGCTTCGTGCAGACCCGGCACTACGGGCTCCTTGCTAAGCGAAATCGAAAGGAGAAGATCGAGCGATGTCCCGCGTGCGGCGAAGGACGCATGGCGATCGTCGCCGAGATCGATCGAAGCTGTCGTCCAGACGAGGCTCATTGATGAACCCCTTCCAGCCCACGGTTGTGCGAGGTTTTTCGAAATAGACCCGCATTACCACTAGCGCCCGATTGGAAACAGATCGTGCCACGGGAAGCAGTCGCTCTGCGTATTCATTCGTGGCTTCTGGGTCGTGAATCGAACAGAGCCCAACGATCAACAGCAATCGCGGATCTCTTCCGTGAACGATCTCCCCGATCTATCTCCGCGACTGGTCAACCCTCTCGGCAGAGGTAGCGGTGACGGGGTTTTTCTCCTTGGAGGATAAGGGTTGCAACCAGCGGCCGGCTGCGGCGGATGCGTAGGTCGCTGGTCTCACTCACTGGCTGTCCTCCGCGGTCCAGGATGACCGATCATTGAATCCGGTCGTTCCCATCCGATTTTCCGTTTCGCGGCAAGTGCACACCCAGCAGGGTTACCGCGAGCACCGAAAGCGCTGTTTTCCGTCCCGACAATCGGTTCACGTGCTGAGGCTGTTGGGCCCGGGTGATTTAGTGCGGTGGCGGAGATCGACTTCGTCGAGGAGAACGATCGTTTGAGCTGAGCGCACCCCCTCGACCTTCTGAAGCTCCCGGAGCGCGACATCGCGCAAGTGGTCGAGCGAGTTAGCTCGAACGATGATCACGTAGTCATACTGGCCCGCGGTTACTCCGAGCCATTCGACGCCGTTTAGTTCTTGTAGGCGCGGGTTCAGATCCTCCCACTGGCCCTGCTCCACGTTGACGAGTACGAGCGCGGCGACGGTTTGCCCAACCGCATGGTGATCGACCCGGGCCGAGAACCCCGTGATCACGCCTTGATCAATGAGCCGGTCGAGCCGGTTGTAGGCGGTTGCACGGCCAATGCCGAGTTCGACGGCGAGTTGGGGCGCGGTGCATCGGCCGTCGCGGCGAAGAATGTCGATCATCTGGAGGTCGGTATCGTCGAGTCTTTCCATTTAGACGAATATACGAAAAATATTCATTATAGAAGCTATAAATATCAATTTATTATTAAAATCTAGCATATTAGTCTTTTGATGTAACTCTATTGGTATGTTAATCCATAACCAATATCGCCCGGAGCCCGATTCGTACTTGCGCCGGCGCGATGTGATTGCGTCTCGAGCAACGGGAATCGGCGCCGCGCCCGCCGAGATCGACTACCTCGACGAAGAGCACACGACCTGGAAAACCAACATGGCGTTGCTCGGCCCCGCCTGGCAGCAGAATGCGGCACTCCCATTGCTGGCGGCTCGCAGCGTCCTCCAGTTGCCCGAAGATCACATTCCCCAACTCTCGTTGGTTTCCGAGCGACTAAAGGGCCTCAGCGGGTACACCTATGCGTCGGTGCGGGAAACCGTGTCGCGCCCCGAATTCTTCGGGGCGCTCGCGCAGACCATCTTTCCTTCGACGCAATACATCAGATGGGGTGGAAGCCCGCTTTACACACCGGCGCCGGACATAATGCACGAGGTGAGTGGTCACGCCATTTCGCTTGCGAACAAGCACCTCGCCGAGCTCCACCGCGTGCTGGGGGAAGCTGGCGCGGCAACGACCAGCCCGGCGCTGCTGAGTCAGATCGCCTCCGTGTTCTGGTACACGGCCGAGTTTGGCGTGGTCCGCAGCCGCGGCGGATGGAAGGCCTACGGTGCTGGCTTGCTCAGTTCGCCAGGTGAATTGAGCTGGTTCGCCGACAACGCGGAGATCAGGCCGCTTTCGATCGCCGAGATGATCGCGACCCCGTACGACATCACCCGGTATCAGCCCCTGCTGTTTGGTGCCGACTCGCTCGAGGAAGTAGTCGACGTCGCCAGGCACTTCTGCAGCGACATCGCCGATCGCGCCCACTGCTCGCACGATGAGTTGGTCATCGACCTGCCAAACGCGACATCCAAAGAATCACCCAAACCAACCCATCCAGAATGAAGGGAGCCGTCATGGTTCATCTCAAAAAAGTCGATCATATCACCTATGCCTGTGCTCACGGACAGATCGAAAAATGGGCTTGGTTCCACATCGAGGTCGAAGGGGGCACGTTGATCAATCGCATCGACGATGTGCGACCCGATGATCCTGATTCGTCGATGAAGATCTGGTGTATCGATTTCGGCGAGTTCGGAATCGCTCTGATTCAAGGCATCGACCGGGCCAATAGGTCGCAGGTCACCAAATTCGTCGAACGCCACGGCGACCACTCGTGTCAGCACGTGGCGTATGACACCTACGATCTTGACAAGTTCATCGCCCACCTTAAAAGCAGTGGTGGAACGCCCCGAGGCGAGGTGCTTGTTCGAAACGACGGTTTCGGCTTGCTGAAGCAAATGTTCGCTCGTGGCTACGCCGAAGGTGATGCGGCCGAGGCGACCTTTCCCGAGTATTGCGAACGCCCGGAAGTTGGCGATTCCGAAGCCGAAGTGGCGATTACGTTTGCCGCCGAGACCGGCAAGGGGTTCTACGATCAGATCGAAGATGCGGTCGCCCAGGGCGATAAAGCGCCGATGTTTGAATTTTCGGCCATGCCTGCAGATTGGGAAGCCCCAGCTCCCGTTCCCCGCACCGAATACGTTCCCTAGCGAGCAAGGCCTCTGCGAGACGGCGGACGAATTCGGCGGTCTCGGGGGGATAGGAAAACGCAGCTTATCCATAGGGATCCCTTCGATGTCGCCCGCTCGATGAAGCAGCACAATCACATGCGCCTCT
>Ga0055584_100002794_pt1 | contig 17301 bp, 11 predicted proteins | sample OSDHelmetaG_FD_58716 | JGI IMG/M metagenome (GOLD analysis project Ga0055584, IMG submission 58716) | Pelagic marine sediment microbial communities from the LTER site Helgoland, North Sea, for post-phytoplankton bloom and carbon turnover... | ecosystem: Environmental > Aquatic > Marine >... | reverse complement strand
TGGGTGGCAGTAGTGGCGGGGCAGGGGCCGCAGTGGCAAGCGGCATGGTGCCAATTGCTCACGGTACGGATTTAGGCGGCTCCATAAGGATTCCCGCAGCATGCTGTGGCGTATTCGGACATAAGCCTACTGCAGGACTTAATCCATCTACGCCTTACTACGCCGAACTTTCCAGTGGATTCAATTCAGATCATGTGCTGACGCGAAGCGTTCGCGATAGTGCTGCATCGCTGGACGTGACGGCAGGGCCGGTATCCGGCAACCGCTATTATGTGACCCCTGAAGTTTCTTCCTATCTTGAAGCATTAGACAAACCAGTTGCTTCATTGCGCATTGGCTTGTGCGCGTTGACGCCCAATGGCAGTGCAGTTGATGACCGTCCTACAGCAGCAATGCTGGCGACGGCTGATATCCTCGAACGGGCGGGACATGAAATCGTTGAATACCAATACCCCTCTGATCTCGATATTGGCAACTGGGCAGAAATCGTATGGATGCTTGATATCTGCTACGAACTTGAGCGGCGGATTGCAGAGGTCGGCAGGGAGCCGGCGCCTGAGGAACTTGAAGCATTTACCCACTATGCCCGTGAGCGGGTGAAGACAACCAGCGCGATGCAATATTATGATGCCCGTGCGCGGGCGCATCTTTGCAGCATCAAACTGATGCAATCAATGGAAGGCCTGGATCTGCTGCTTACACCGGCCCTGGGTTCGGATCCGATTGCACTGGGCAGTATGGATAGTCGTACGGCGGCATTTGACTATGATCATTGGTGCCAGCAGGGTTACCGCTTTGCACCTTTTGCCCAGGTATGTAATTTGACCGGTCAACCCTCAGCATCGCTGCCGGTATGGCTGCCAGACAATCCGTTGCCGAGCGCGGTGCAGTTGTCCGGGCACCACCGACAGGACCATCTTCTGTTGCAGGTTGCACATTATATTGAGCAGGAATGCCGGTGGCATCAGTACCGTCCTCCAATCTGGGCTGGAGACGACTGAGCGTTGTTGAAACAATGAACCTTGCACTGAGTTATTATGCGGAAAATCCAGTGATCGATCGGCTGGTGCAATGGCCTCCTCATGCTGGAAAGATCCTCAGGATAAGAGCGGCGACCCCGGTGCTGCGAAAGCCATTTATTGAAATTGAATATTCCAATGGTAAGACTGAGCAACATATTTTCGCCAAAGAACAGTTTGCCCGATTCTGGGCAGAGGCCACAGTTATTATTAATACCCTCACCGATATCGAGATAATTTCAGAAGTGCGGTACCAACCTGATGTGTCTGCACAGGAATTGATTGCGGATGTGATGAATAGCCGAAGAGAAGCGATTGAGGAAAGTCACGAAATGTTTGATGCCGGCATGTTTCGTGTGTTTTTGCAGCAGTACGGCGAAAATTATAAAGACCTGCCAGTAGAGGTTGAACAACGGATTGAAATCGCGCGCCGAAAAACCGACTAGAGAGAATTACTCCAGGGCATTAGCAACAAAGGCCTGCTGACCATTTATTTTAAAATCATTGATGGCGGACTGGCCTTGCTTTGAAAGCAGCCACTTCAGAAAGATCTGTTCTTCATCAGAATTTATTTTCGGGTGCAATGCCGGGTTAGCCAGAACAACACCATACTGGTTATACAACTTCGGGTCATCTTCAACCATCGTGGTGAGGCCTGAATTTACCGAGTATCTCAACCATGTCCCCCTGTCAACAAAAGTGTAAGCCCCCATAGCGCTGGCAACATTCAGTGTGGTTCCCATTCCACCACCCGTTTCAAGATACCAGTTGCCACTGTATAAAGTCCGATTTATGTTTATGTCCTGCCATAGTGCAAGTTCCATCTTGTGGGTGCCGCTGTCATCACCACGCGATACGAAACGACAATTGCAGTAAAAAATATTCCTCAGGGCCTGATCTGCACTTGATTGACCGGCAATCCCGGCGGGATCATCTGCTGGTCCCACCAGCAGAAAATCATTGTACATCAGATCAAACCTTCTTAAGCCATAACCATCGGCAACAAATTTTTCTTCTGAAGGTTTGTGATGAACCAGTAATACTTCGGCATCGCCAGATCGAGCGATATTGATTGCATGGCCGGTGCCTACCGACAACACCCTGACGTCAATACCGGTCTGTTGGGTAAACGTCGGCAGAATTGCACTATATAAGCCTGCGTTTTCCGTAGTTGTGGCCGAGGCAAGGGTGATGATGCCTTTTTGTCCCAGACAAACAGCGGGCACAAAAAGCCCGCAAAACAGCACTGCCGGGAGTAACCTGACATATTTGTCCATAATTCACTCCAGATCGAAAATGCTAAACCGTAGAGTAGAGTGGGCGTCTGTTGTCAAAACAGACGCCCGTCATTGCTGTTTCTTTAGTTACTCGTAGTTAAAAATATCCGGTCTTGGATCGGCGATAAAGCCATCTTTATTTGGCATTTCAACGCTTGCCAGATTGGACGCGTTCAGCGTGGTATTTTTATCCAGAATATTCGCCTCTCCTAAAATATAGGCAACGACATTGTAGACCTCTGTATCAGTCAGTGAACCCGGGGCGTTAAAAGGCATTGCCCGTTTGACGTAGTCAAATACAGTTGAGGCATAAGGCCAATAGCTTTCCACTGTTTTCTTCGGCGCTTCAGTGGTTAACGATCCGCGCCCGCCAATCAGCGCTGCGGCACCCACTTCGCTAACACCTTCGAGGTTGGCGCCGTGGCATGCCATACATTTAACGGTATAGACCATTTTGCCTTCTTCGTAGGTGCCTTCTCCCGGAGGTGCACCGCGGCCATCCGGCATCACATCGATATTCATCATTGCAATTTCATCTGTCGCGGGCGTGGTGCCAAACCCATAGGGTCCGCCATAACCATCGCTGAGAGCGCTGGTTGACGTCACAATCATCGCTGCTGCTGCAGCGAGCAGGGAAGTCTTCAAAGAATTTTTAGTATTGATGTACATTAGTCACGCCTCCGTCTGCTGCGATTCCCCAGCTTTGAATCCCGTTAAGATGATAGATTGACCCGAACTTTCCACCATCCAGCCCTCTGGCATCTACCAGTTCCTGAATAGTTGGCTGGACATAGCCGGTTTCATCCTGGCAGCGGCTTTGTATGATGGTCGGCTGTCGCCACTCCGTTAAACCATTTCCTGAACACTCGATAAAATGAAACTTTGATACCGATGGAAAACGTTTTAAATCGTCCATCGAGTACTTCTTTGCGCCGTTGACCATGCCATGGACAATCAGCGAATGGCTGGCCGGATCGATGTTGGGAATGCCTCCATGATGACGTTCAAAGTGCAGCCCCGAGGGTGTCATTACTCCCCGGCTGGCATCCAGTGGTGTCATGGTCCAGGAGGATTCCTTGGTCTTGGTCGGATATCGCCAGCGGACCTCGGATTCAAACTGTGAGCGGGAGTCTTAGCCGCCATCGTCGTTGGTGAGACGGCCTTGTTCTTTGGTGGGGTCAGCCTGTACTGGAAAATCTTCCGCACCCGGCGGGGCCTGGGCCAGAGCCGCAGTGGAAGCCGTAAGGGCCGCCGCACCTGCAAGTTGCCGCTTTCATGAAATCACGACGGCTTGAAACTGATGCCATGCCGCCAGTGGGAAACATTCCTTCTTTACATTCACACGCTTCGAGCTCTGCTTTACGCTGCTGCCTGCGTATCAAAGCCGTTTCCTCGGCTTCGACAAGGTCCTGGATTATGCTCTTAGTTTTTTCGTCATAATCACTGTTGGTTTTTCTTGTACCCATCCTGATGTCCTCTCTATGGATGGCAGGGAGATATCTACTGTCATAGTATTCTCCCGTTTGTTTGATCTTCACCACTACCAAACTGATCCACAACGTCTCATTTAACTCGCCTTGCTGGTACAGCCTGCCGAAATGTAGCGAAGAAAGCTTAAAATAGTATCAAACGGCTTGTATAATAATTGCACTCTATGACGTGATTTGCTTGGCCTATTATGCCTCAAACACTTTTTTAATCGGATAGTTAGCGAATATTAATGAAACTGCATCGTGCTACTTAATCCAGACAAGATACGCTAGAGTGTCAGTAAACCTGGTTGAAATACCTGGATTTGACATATTCTTGAAACATTTAAACTGGTATTTCGCCGCGCCGTTAGATCAATAGTATGGCAAAACACACTTTATTTTGAGGGTTAAGCTTGCGCCGCCCGGACCAATTCATAGATAAATAGGTTGATTTCTCTATGGCAAGGAGTCAGTATGATCGGGGCATTCCCAGCACATGCTCGGATAAATAACTCAGTATCAGGTTGGTTGAAATGGGTGCCACCTGATATAACCGAGCTTCGCGAAATTTGCGCTCGATATCGTACTCCTCAGCAAAGCCAAAACCACCATGGGTCTGCACACAGGCGTCCGCTGCTTCCCAGGAAGCGTCTGCAGCCTGCATCTTTGCCAGGTTCGCTTCTTCGCCGGGATTTTCGCCGCTGTCGTAAAGCCGAACTGCTTCCCGCAGCATCAGCTCAGCGCCGCGCATCCGGGAATAGGCTTTGGCAATGGGAAATTGTACCCCCTGGTTCTGCCCGATAGGTCTGCCAAAAACCGAGCGGTCGCAGGCATAGCTGGATGCTTTATCGATAAACCATTTAGCATCACCGATACATTCCGCCGCAATCAGGATGCGTTCTGCATTCATGCCGGATAGGATATAGCGAAATCCTTTACCTTCCTCTCCCACCAGACTCTCTGTTGGCACTCTCATGTTGTCGAAGAAAACTTCAGTAGTCGCATGATTCATCATTGTGCGGATCGGGCGGATGGTCAGTGTGCCGGCCTTGAGCGCTTCGCGCATATCTATCAGCAGCACCGACAGACCCTGGGTTTTTTTCTCCACCTGGTCTCTGGGTGTGGTTCTGCACAGCAGTAACATCAGGTCAGAATATTCTGCCCGGGAGGTCCATATTTTCTGTCCGTTAATAACGTAGTGATCACCATCCAGTCTGGCGGTGGTGCGTAATGCGGTGGTGTCCGTTCCGCTGGTTGGTTCGGTGACACCAAATGCCTGCAGGCGAATGGAGCCATCGGCGATTCCTGGCAGATACTTGTTTTTCTGTGCTTCCGAACCATGGCGTAACACCGTGCCCATGGTATACATCTGGGCATGGCAGGCGGCAGCATTACTTCCCGAGTGGTGGATTTCCTCGAGTATTGCCGCCGCTGCTGAAATTGTCAGTTCGGCGCCGCCAAATTGTTCCGGAATCAATGCCCCCAGGTAGCCGGCGTCGGTCAGCGCTTTAACAAATTCAGCCGGATAGGCCTGTTCGCGATCACATTTACGCCAGTATTCGCCGGGGAATGCGCTGCATAGTTTTTGCACACCTGCGCGAATTTCTGTGTGATCGAGTTGATAGTTCATGATCGAAAATAAGTAAAATAAGTTGCCGGGATGATAAACCGATTTACCGCTTTCGTCTGCCGCGGTATGCAGGTGGATTCAACCCCCGGCTTTTCCTTGATACCATCCGCACCACGGGTCAGTGGTCAATGAAACAACCAGGAACTACAAAGATAAAAAATGAAGATTACAGTGGTAGGTGCAGGGGCGATGGGGTCGATTTTCGCGGGTCTGCTGGCAGATGCCGGCAATACGGTTACCGCAGTGGACTTATGGCAGGATCATATTGATGCTATCAGCGCCAATGGACTGCGGGTGGAGGGCGCCAGCGGGGATCGAGTTGTCAACACCGTCCAGGCTGTTACCGATGTCGCAGAAGGCGGTAAAGCGGAGCTGTTTGTTATTTCCACCAAAGCTTCAGGGGTCGGGGCTGCGGCAAAGGCGATTGCACCCTATGTTACCGAGGACGCCATGGTATTGACCATTCAGAACGGTCTGGGTGCTGCAGAGCGTATTGCCGAGTACATGCCCACTGAAAACGTATTGCTTGGGGTGGCGGGTGGATTTGGTGCCTCGATCAAGGGGCCTGGTCACACACATCATAATTCGATGCAATTGATCCGCGTGGGTGAAATGGGTGGCGGCATGACGCCAAGGCTTGAACGACTGGCTGAAGTCTGGCAGCAGGCGGGTTTCAAGGTCCAGGCTTATGAGGATATCGATCAGTTGATCTGGGAGAAATTTCTGTGCAACGTTACCTTCAGTGGGCCCTGTACGGTGTTTGATCAGACCTTAGGTGGGGTGATGGCGGATCCATTGCGGTGGAAGGTGGCCCTTGGCTGCATGATGGAGGCTTATCAAGCGGGGCTGGCAAAGAATATCAATTTCACTTTTGATGACCCGGTGGATTATGTCACCAGGTTTGGTCACAATATGCCAGACGCCAAGCCATCGATGCTGCAGGATCATTATGCGAACAGGCGGTCAGAAATTGACGCGATCAATGGTATGGTGCCGTTACTGGGTGAACAACTGGGGATAGCAACGCCCTATAACGACACCATTGTTGCTGCAGTGCGCGCCAGGGAGGAACGGTTTGAAGCTTTATGACAAGGCTTGAGGTCATTAATATTGCAGCTGCTTGAAGAATCTGGTTTGATCGTGGCGCGCAGATTATCGGTGGATGTTGCGGCATCTGCGCCGAACATATTGTTGAGGTAGCAAAAATCCTATGACTGATTCTTCCAAAGGCCCCTGGAACTGGCATCCCGAGGTCCCTCTCAAGATGCCGCCGGTGTTTGTCTGGCCATTGCAACCAGTGGCAGCATTAAGATTTATCCTGGGGCGTGGTTTTGTGATGTCACAGATGATGGTGAATGTTCTGCTTGCCTTTATTACCTGGTGGTATCTGTCGCCCGGCATGGAAAGCTGGAATGTGTTGTCACTAAGCTGGGTACTGCCGGTATATGCCATTAATATGGGTTTGTCGCTGGTGGTGGCAGGAGGGCTTCATCTTTATTTTCATACTTATAAGTTGCAGGGCAATATTCAGAAGTATGATCGTCGTGAGCTTGCACGAAAGAACAAGGTTTTTCTGTTCAATAATCAGGTATGGGATAACATCTTCTGGAGTTGCGCCAGTGGTGTGACCATCTGGACCGGATTCCAGGTGCTGGTGATGTGGGCCTATGCCAATCATAGTATTCCATGGAATACCTGGTCCGGGAATCCTTACTGGTTTGTTGCCTTGTTTCTGATCCTGACATGCTGGGAGTCGATGCATTTCTATTTTATTCACCGACTGATTCACTGGCCACCGCTTTACAGGATCGCCCACGCGCTGCATCACAAGAATGTCAATGTCGGTCCATGGTCCGGGCTGGCAATGCATCCGATCGAGCATGTGTTTTATTTCAGTACCGTACTGATTCATTTTGTCTTGCCATCACATCCTGTTCATATGTTTTTCCATATTTATCTGACCGCACTGTCTGCGTATACCGGGCATGTCGGTTATGAAAGTTTGGTGATAAAAGGAAAGTCTACAATGGGCATCGCCAATCTGTTTCACCAGCTTCATCACCGTTACTTTGAATGTAATTACGGAACACCTTATATGCCATGGGATAAGTGGTTGGGTACCATGCATGACGGTACTGAGGCAGCTACTAAACAGATAAATCTTCGAAGGGCGGAGATGTATCGAAATGATTAGTCGATAAGCCTCAGAAAGTTTGTTTCGGATAATCACAATACTGCGAAATGATTGCGTTTATAGTTGTTAGCTTATCGCCTGGATTTAGATTCACTGACCTTACAGTATGATGCCCAATATAAAAGATTCGTCGGTTAAACGCCCTGAGTTTGTCAATCTAGGAAACTGGAGGGAGTTCCCAAACAGTAAGTGGTCATTCCAGCATGTAAGGGAACTGATGCCTACGTCTGTGATTAAATGTGCTGAAAATATAGCTAAACCTTTAAATAAGAATCTGCAGGACGTGATGGGTATGGTCTGTGACTCTCCAGAAGGGCGCTGCTCATTTGCACAACTGCTGAGGCAAGGTGATTCTGATGGGCTGGTTATTTTGCACCAGGGAGACCTGGTTGCAGAATGGGGCGCACAGAAATTTAATTCGAGTAATCCCCATATATTGTTTTCGGTGAGCAAGTCAATTACAGCGATGCTCGCAGGAATTCTGCAGCATAGGGGGTTAATTGACAGTGAAGCGCCAGTGATTGAATATTTGCCACTTACAATTGGCAGTGTCTACGCTGACTGCACCATACGCGATTTGCTGGATATGACGGTGGCGTTGGATTTTGAAGAAAACTACACGGATGCTCATAGTGAGTATATGCAATATCGTGTTGCTACCGGTTGGAATCCGGTGGTCCAATGTGGCCACGATGATGGTCTTGAGCCCTTTCTGTATTCACTCAAGAAAGCAAAGTCAGAGCACGGACATGCATTTCTTTATCGCTCACCCAATACAGATCTGCTTGGATTACTACTGGAGCGCGCGGCAGACGCGCCGTTGGCAGATCTGCTGTCCTGCAATCTGTGGCAACCCATGGGTGCGACTTCAGATGCTTATATAACACTGGATCGAAATGGACTTGGTCGCGCTGCAGGAGGAATCTGTGCCACAGTGTACGATCTCGCAAGACTTGGCCAGCTGTTTCTCGATAATGGACAGGTGAATGGAAAGCAGGTTTTGCCCCCAACATGGATAGATGATACCTGTAACAATGGCGATCAGCGCGCCTGGGACAGAGGTAACTACAAGCACAAGCTGCCTCAGGGTAAATATCGCAATCAGTGGTATCAGACCGGGGATGAGGATAGGGCCATCTGCGCCAGGGGTATTCATGGACAGCTGCTGTATGTTAATCCTGCCAGATCCGTAGTGATCGCAAAAGTTGCCTGTCAACGGGAGCCGCTTAATGACGTGTTAGCTGCGCGTATGCTTCAGGCTTTTGATAAGATTAGTAGAATCTTATAACGCTGTATTGTCTGAACCTTGATGGCCTTTGCTGGACTGAATTCGAGTGACGTAGTAACCGGCAGGTCCTCCAACCTGGAGGCCGCACTCAGTAAGCTTTTGCCAGGTACTGTAAGATATGCGATTAGTCGTCTAGATCGAGATATAGACGTGTGCTCTATGGAGGCCATCCGCGCAAAGTATCCATTAACGGTCACCGAATACGCTGACGTGAGAAATTCGGTGCCGACACGAGAACTCGAATACAGAGTGGGTCGGTATTTGGCTAAAAGTCTGTTGTCCAGGAAATGGGCAATACATGGGGTAGATCTTTATAAAAAACAAAACGGTGGACCAAACTGGCCAGTGGGCATGGTAGGCAGCATTAGCCATTCATCCAGGACCTGTATTGTGCTTGTTGCAGAACAAAAGATGTATGAAGGATTAGGTGTGGATATTGAGGAAGGTGGTAAGTTTAGTAATGAAATTGAAGCGTATATATCAAGCCCGGGTGAATTACTGAGATTTTCAAAATTCATGGAAGCAGAGGCTAGCTTACGCGCAGTATTTTGCTGTAAGGAGGCGATATTTAAATCTCTTGAGGCGTATTTGTGGAACCGAATTGGATTCAACGACGTCGAAATTGACTATTCGTTGTCGGCTGTTCAGAATATGTTTAAATTCCGCTTTCGGTTTACAAAAAATATTGAATTAAGGCGGCCGCTTGATTGCAGGCAACTCCTTGGGAATGTTTTTGTGGAGGGCGATTCCGTGATCGCTACAGCGGTTATTCCCGGTTCTACTTAAGAATATGTGGCTTTCGTCTTAATGCCTAACACTGCGGGAAACTGGTATTGCAGAATCGTCATTACTACGATGGCCAGTAAAACGCCAACGATATTTGAGTAACTGTCCCCCAGGCTGAAGACTCGAAGAGGCCTCAATGCTGACAGTAAATATTCCAAGGAAAATGACAGTGCCATAAATGAGGGCCAGAACAAAAACCACGGTAAATTGAGCATGGCGAATCTACCGGATAAGGCAAGTAAGAAAAATGCTGCAATAGGACCGGCTTTATCTGAATGTGCGACTGCATCCGGTGGTGGAGTGGGTTTAAACATGCCATAGAGTACGAAGGCCAGTACGGTTAAGAACAGGCCCTATCGAAACCAGGATGCATGAAATATTTTTAGCATGTCAGATACGTTATTAATAAAATTAAATGCGCGATTAAGGGGGAAATTGGAAATTTTTTCACTTACTGGCTGCTCAGGTTAATTTCATCTAAAGTGCCTTGCTTGTATATATATGCATATATTCAATCTAATGGTGAAATGCATTTTAACTTTCTGCCATTCTTGTATGGATTATATTTTGTTGGCTGGAATCAATTTGAATGGTTTAATTAGACGATAAGCGGTGAATTTCGAGGGGTCAACGGCGCTTGTCGAGATTTGCTAACTACATCTCAATGGCGAATACAAGGTAAAAGTCACATCACTGAATTAAGATCAGTTGTTTTTACTGGTAAACAACAGCTTTACCAGGCATCGGTGTCAGCATATTTATCTTGAACACCAACAATGCGAAAATACGGCAGACGTATGCTTAAGATTAAAAAAGAATATAATTGACCAACGGAATCCAAACCATGGATTCATTTAGATTAAATACGATAAAAATCGGGATAATTTGTGCCCAACTATGATAATGGATAAAACACCTAGCTGTTATGTGATCGGAGGGGATGCGCTTGTATTTGAGTGTGTGGAAATATTGCGGAATCGGAATTTTGTGGTACGAGGGCTCATTTCAAATAACCACCGAATTGAACAAGCAGCAAGACAGGCCGATATCCCGTTCTTGCATCAGGATTCGGATCTGTATATTGAAATGTCGAAGGAGCCATTCGACTATCTATTTGCTTTTGCGGGTGTTGAGGAAATTGATGACAGGGTTGTTAGATTACCGAATAAATCAAGTGTTGGTTTTCATAATGGTCCACTGCCGCAATATGCTGGCTTTAACTGTCCTGCATGGGCATTGATGAATGGTGAGGGTCAGTACGGGATAACCTGGTACCAGATAGCAGCAGTAGCTGAACAAGGTGAATTATTATTGCAGGATTGTTTCAGGATTTCGTCTGATGAGACTTCGCTATCATTAAATATTAAATGTTTTGTTGCGGCGCTTAATACGTTCCCTGTTTTGCTGGACGGGTTGCTTGATAATACGCTTGGATCAACTGCGCAAGACCTGTCCAAACATTCATACTTTTCAGAATATCGCCGACCCGAAGCTGCTTGCGTTATCGATTGGTCAATGAATTCTTCAGCGATAGATGCCCGGATTAGAGCCCTGGAAACCGGTAACCATACTAATCCAATCGGCAGTATGAAACTGTTGATTGATAATACGGCCTGCATTGTGCTGTCTGCTGAATCTGCGGATTTGGAATCCTGTCCGGGAAAAGTGATTGAATGTGATGAGGGTGTGCTGTCTATCGGTACCGGTGATGGAGCTCTGCGGATCACAGAGCTGCAGACATTAACGGGAAAACATTTATCTATTTCGGAATTTGTAGAAAAACACAGTATCAGCAAAGGAATTGTTTTACCTTTTCTGGAATCTGAAGCGAGAGATAGATTAACTTCTTTAGATGAAAAACTATGTCGCTCTGAAGAATTCTGGACGCAGAGACTTGCGCAATTGGAACCTGCGGAAGCGCCATTCTCATATAACAGAATATCGGAGAGTGCAAACCCTGAATTTGACAGCCTGGACTTTCGACTTGATTTCGATCTGTCGAATATTGAGACAGTCATTTGTGCGTACCTTGTTCTTCTGGCGCGGATCAATGACAAAGATCGGTTTGATGTTTGTTACTCTTCAGCAGCGCTTAGACGAGAACTGACAGGCTTTGAAGCTATGGCCTCTCCAGGACCTGTGTTACGAGCGGATTTTGACCTGAACGCTGATCTCGGTAAGGCATTGAATGCTGTAAAAGAAGATCTCAATCTGGTGCGATCAAACACAACCTGGCTAAACGATTTAATTTCCAGGCAACCTGTTTTGCATGGTAAAGCCGAGTTGCATGAAAATACTGTTGTGCCCATTGGGATTGCTACAGAAGTGGACTCTGCACCTTTTTCTCCTGATGACCATAGTCTTGTTACGCTGGTAATTTCAGAGAAAGGCGCTAACGTTCGCCTGGTTTTTGATCATAATCGCCTGAGTGTCGAATCTATAAAACGAATGCAAGAACAACTGCAGTCGATACATGTCTCGGTATTAAATAATCCAGATTATAGAGTCAGCGATTTGAGTTTATTGACTGATTCTGAATATACAAAGATTATTCAAGACTGGAATAGAACTGACATTGAATTTCCAGGTCAAGCCTGTATTCATCAACTATTTGAGGAACAGGTTGCCCATTCTCCAGAAAGGGTTGCGCTTGTATTTGAAGACAAGGAGCTGACTTACAGACAGCTCAATCAGCAAGCTAACCGGTTGGCTCATGAGCTTGTTAAGAATGGTGTTGGCCCCGGTGTGCTCGTTGGCGTGTATATAGAACGTTCCCTCGATTTAATGATTGCCACACTGGGTATATTGAAAGCGAGCGGCGCATATGTTCCTCTGGATCCTGCGTTCCCGGCCGATCGCATTCAATACATGATCGAAGATGCCGAAATGCCGATCATATTGTGTCAGCACGAGCTTGCCTCAAAATTACCACCACACAATTCAAAAATACTGGTAATCAACGATGACACTCTATATGCACTGCCTTTACCGGAGCAAAGTCCTGTAAATAATGCTGATTCATCTGATCTGGCTTATGTGATCTACACCTCCGGCTCAACTGGCAGACCCAAAGGGGTGATGGTGGAGCATCGAAATGTCGTGAACTTTTTCACTGGCATGGATAAATGTGTCAATCATGACGAACCTGGAACATGGTTGGCGGTTACCAGTTTATCTTTTGATATTTCGGTGCTGGAGTTATTCTGGACGTTGTCCCGGGGTTTTAAAGTGGTGATTTATGTAGATCGCGACAGAAATGCTCAGCCCAGCAATACGGTGTCCGATAGAGTTATGCGCCGACCTATGGCATTCGGTCTGTTTATGTGGGGAAATGACGACGCTCCTGGTCGAGAAAAGTATAAATTGATGCTTGAGGGGTCCAGATACTTTGACGAAAACGGTTTCGATTCTGTTTGGACACCCGAAAGGCACTTCCACGCATTTGGCGGGCCATACCCAAATCCAGCAGTTACGGGCGCAGCTATTGCAGCCACCACTAAAAATTTGAGTATTCGGGCAGGAAGCTGTGTGTCCCCTCTGCATCATCCCATCAGAATAGCCGAAGACTGGGCGGTAATAGACAACTTATCAAATGGCCGGGTTGGACTGTCCTTTGCGTCTGGCTGGCAGCCCAATGATTTCGTTATAAAGCCAGAGAATCACAAAAACAATAAGGCGATCATGCTGGAGCAGATCGAGATGGTCCGAAAACTGTGGCGTGGGGAAAAGGTGGCTTTTGAAAACCCTCTGGGAGACATGGTGGAGGTAACGACTTTGCCGCGACCTGTTCAGAAAGAATTACCAGTATGGGTGACAACTGCTGGAAATCCGGAAACTTACAAGCAGGCCGGGATACAGGGTGCCAATGTGCTCACCCACCTCTTGGGCCAGACATTGGATGAACTGGCAGAAAAAATCGAGCTTTATAGAAATGCACGGAAGGAGGCCGGGCTGGATCCGGACGCAGGGCAGGTCACCTTGATGCTACATACGATGGTTGGTGATGATAGCAATGCTGTGCGTGAAATGGTGCGTGAACCGATGAAGGATTACCTTCGTAGTTCCATGAAGCTGGTCATTGATTATGCCTGGTCGTTTCCCGCATTTAAACGACCTCGTGGAGAGGAAAGCAAAGCGGAAGATATCGATATTAAGTCACTTTCCGTAGACGAAATGGATACTATTCTTGATTTCGCATTTGAACGCTATTTTGAAAACAGCGGATTGTTTGGTACTCCTGACGAATGCATCGATATGGTCAACAGATGCAAACAGGCAGGAATTGATGAGATCGCATGCCTTCTGGATTACGGTGTGGCGACGGATAATGTTATGAATAGCTTGCCATACCTGAAAAAGGTAAGGGACGCTACTAACCTGGTCTATTCGGATGAGTCAGGGTTTTCTTTTGCGGACCAGATCGCCAGGCATAAGATAACTCATATGCAGTGTACTCCGTCCATGGCACGCATGTTGTCTTTGCATCCCGATACAAAGGATTCTCTTGGCAAGATCGATCATTTAATGATTGGGGGAGAAGCGCTTTCTGCCAGTCTGGCAAAAGACTTATTGAAGCTCGATAGTAAATCGTTGACCAATATGTATGGGCCAACTGAGACAACTATCTGGTCGACAACACAGCAAATCGATGCTGCTGACCCAAGTGTCCCCATAGGTCGCCCAATAGCAAATACTGAAATTTATATTCTCGATAAATATAGACAACCCACACCTGTTGGCATTCCGGGAGAGTTATTTATAGGGGGGAAGGGCGTAGTGCGTGGCTACCTAAATCGGCCTGAATTGACTTCTGAGAGATTTATTCCCAATCCATTCTCTGAGTCAGAAAATGATCGTATTTACTGGACAGGAGATCTGGCTTGCTACAGAGAGAATGGGGTTATTGATTTTCTCGGACGCATTGACCATCAGGTAAAAATACGTGGATACAGGATTGAACTTGGTGAAATTGAGTCTGAACTTGATCAGCATGAGGGGGTGCATGAGAGTGTGGTTATCCTAAGAGAGGACAGTCCCGGAGACCAACGCCTTGTTGCCTATGTTGTGCCCGGTAAGGTAAGTGTCAGCACATCAGAATTAAGGGATAGTTTGCGACGAACGCTGCCAGATTACATGGTGCCTGGCGAAATCGTCGTATTGGAAGCCTTGCCACTTACACCCAATAAAAAAATTGACAGAAAAGCCTTGCCAGCGCCATTGGATCTTCAGCCTGATAGAGAGCTAAGCTATGCACCACCGGAGGGTGCGCTTGAGGAAAAGATAGTGGAACTGTGGCAGAATACGCTCAAGGTACCAAAGGTTGGAACCAGTGATAATTTTTTCGACCTTGGGGGGCATTCTCTGCTGATTGTTCGACTACACACGGAGCTTCAAAAAGTTATAGACCAACCGGTATCGTTGATGGATTTATATCGATTCCCAACGATACAATCTTTGGTTGAGTATTTAAATTCGGGGGGCGTAGCTGATTCGCTAAAGAAAAGCTCAGACAGAGCGCAACGAAGACGAGAAATAGGGAAGAAAAGACGCAAGCGCGCGTGATGAAAACTGCAATACATGGGGTTAACATAAAAAGGTTGCGAGGTGATTTTAGTGGATGAGGAAAATTCTTTTGGCGATCAGGATATTGCCATTGTTGGCATGTCGTTACGATTTCCAGGGGCAAAGAATCCTGAAGAGTATTGGGAAAATCTTAGAGATGGTGTTGAGTCAGTTCGTTTTTATGGGGATGAAGAGTTACTTGAAGAGGGAGTCGCTCCACATTTACTGAAAAATCCGCACTATGTTAAAGCGGGAGCTCCTCTGGATGAAATGGAATACTTCGATCCGGAATTTTTTGGATTTAGTCCTAAGGAAGGCGGAATTCTCGACCCACAGCACCGCCATTTTTACGAATGTGCCTGGGAAGCATTAGAAAATGCAGGCCACCCACCAGAGAGATTTGATGGGGCGATCGGGGTGTTTGCCGGTTGTGGCATGGGAGCATATTTTGCGTTTAACCTTCTCACCAACCCGGACCTGGTGGACTCTGTCGGCCTGTTTTTGCTTCGACACACTGGTAACGACAAGGATTTCTTGTCGTCTCGTGTTTCCTACAGCTTTGATTTGAAAGGGCCAAGTGTCAACGTGCAAACCGCATGTTCGACCTCTCTCGTGGCAACCCATTTAGCCTGTCAAAGTCTACTCAGTGGGGAATGTGATATGGCCCTTGCCGGTGGTTCAACCATCGAAATTCCGCACCGGGTCGGTTACATGTACAAAGAAGGTGAAATACTTTCCCCGGATGGACACTGTCGGGCATTTGATCAGCAATCAAAAGGTACTATATTTGGCAGCGGCACCGGCATCGTTGTGCTGCGTCGCGCTGAAGATGCTGTAAATGATGGAGACCACATTTACGCAATTGTTAAAGGAACCGCGATCAATAATGACGGATCTGGAAAAGTAGGCTATCTTGCGCCCAGCGTTGATGGACAAGCTGCTGCCATTGCCGAAGCCCTGGCAGTAGCTGAAATAGATGCCGATAGTATTGGTTATGTTGAATGCCATGGGACAGGTACGCCGGTTGGTGATCCCATAGAAGTATCTGCGTTAACACAGGCGTTCAGGGAAACATCAGAACGAAATGGTTACTGTGGAATTGGGTCCGTTAAAGCAAATATCGGTCACCTCGATACTGCTGCGGGGGTTGCCAGCCTCATTAAGGCATCCCTTGCACTTCATCATGGAAAAATCCCCCCCAGTCTTAACTATACGGCGCCAAACCCGACTATTGACTTCGATAATAGTCCTTTTTATGTAAATAATACTCTTCAGGATTGGGCTCGCGGCGACACCCCTCTCCGCGCCGGCGTCAATTCTCTGGGTGTTGGTGGAACTAACGCTTTTGCGGTCGTTGAAGAACCGGTTGGTCGTCAACCTTCCGATCAACCCACGCGAAACCAGCACTTGATTGTAATTTCAGCTCGTAATCGCAAATCTTTGGATGCACAAAGTCAACGCCTCATCTCTCACCTTCAAAAACATCCGGAACAATCATTAGCAGATATTTCTTACACATTGCTGGTAGGACGCCGTCGATTTGAACATCGTCGGGTTGTTGCATGTTCAAATCACGAAGAGGCGATCCACTTGCTTGGACAAAACGATGTCCAGCGCGTGGCAACCTATGCCACGGAAAGTGATCATGCGTCTGTAGTTTTTATGTTTCCTGGAGGTGGCGCGCAATACCCCGGTATGGCCCGCGATCTTTATCAAAGAGAGCCTGTGTTCCGTGAGCACATGGATAAGGGAATTGACTTACTGAAATCCAGGACCGGGTTGGACCTTAACGCATTATTATTCGCTAAAGAGATCGACCAGGACAATCTTGAACAGAAACTTGCGCTGCCCTCTATTCAACTTCCTGCCATATTTCTTATTGAATTTGCCCTGGTGCAATTATGGAAATCTCTTGGCATTGAACCCACCGCGCTCATTGGTCATAGCATGGGTGAGAATACGGCTGCATGTGTGGCAGGGGTGCTTACCTTTGAGGATGCATTAGGCCTGGTTCGATTGCGCGGCGAGTTAATGGATGATGTGCCTGAAGGCGGAATGCTTAGCGTGGAGCTA
>Ga0055584_100002793_pt1 | contig 17302 bp, 18 predicted proteins | sample OSDHelmetaG_FD_58716 | JGI IMG/M metagenome (GOLD analysis project Ga0055584, IMG submission 58716) | Pelagic marine sediment microbial communities from the LTER site Helgoland, North Sea, for post-phytoplankton bloom and carbon turnover... | ecosystem: Environmental > Aquatic > Marine >... | reverse complement strand
TCTTGAAGTTTTTTTGACAAATCTTTGAATTGAATTAAATGCTTTTTATAGAGCTGAAGTATGTTATTATTTTTAGCAAGAGCGTCAATCACTTGAAATTGATACTCATCATCCATCAATTGTAGTGTTTGGTGTTGAGAATGAATATCTAAGACTTTTTCGCCCAATACTTGCAAGCTACTTAAAGTCACAGGAGTGTCATTGACAAAAGCTCTAGATTTTCCAGAAGTCAAGATTTCTCGTCTAATGATCGTTTGAGGTTCATAATCCAATCCTTCTGTTTCAAACAAAGGTTTTAAGTTATAATGCTCAAGGTCGAACATCGCTTCTATGACACATTTTTTAGAGCTATCCTTTACACTATTTAAGTCAGCGCGTTTACCTAGAACCAAAGACAGCCCTCCTAGCAAGACCGATTTTCCAGCACCGGTTTCACCTGTTATAATAGTAAGCCCTTTATTGAAGTCCACTTGAACATGGTCTATCAAGGCATAGTTTTTTATGGTTAGAGATGTCAGCAAATCTTAGTTTTTTAAGTAGTAAGAAATAAGCTTTAAAAAAGTAAGGTAAAAGTAGTATTATTTTTTTAAAAGAAAGCTCAAAATCAAAACGTAATATTACGCCATTTGCTAGCGTGCATAGGAGCAATTCTGGTTAAAGTAGAGACCAACTCCGTAATTTTAATTTTAGGTCCATCAGAAAAAATACTTTCAATTTCATCGGCTTTGGTATCAAAAAACATACGCATCAAGAAAGAGTTTGGTCTTCTATTATGCATGTTTTTTAATTTTTGGATTTCATCAGCTATGGTAGTCTTAGCCATTTTTTGGTCTTGATACATTTGGTCTAAACCATCTCTATGATATGCATACATGACTTCTCTAAATTCTTTATAAGAATTAGACAACAAAGCATCAATTAAAGCGAATCTTGATTGGTTACCATCCTCTCGTTTCCACCCTTTAAAACCTTCTTGTTGCGAATAGTTAAGGATCGTTTGCGCTTGTTTAAAATAAGGGTCTCCTCCATTGGGAGAAAAGGTATCTGCATCAATACCCAAAATCATATAGATATGGAATGCTAAGACAGAAACGAGATTAGATTCGTATTGATTTGGGTTAAAAACTAAGTTTTGAAATTCTATATATCTAAAAGAAAAATTCTTGTCATTAAAATTGTATATAGGAGTGTTGTATGTTGAGTTGAACACAGGTCTAGAAGCTTGAATTTGCAAGGTTGCCAGAAACATGTCGTTATCTTGTTCGTTAACCGTAACAACCATATTACAATTGATACGTTCCTGTGGGTTGAAACTCTTATTAGTCCAACTTGAGTTATTTATAAATTCAGTAAGTTGACGTTCAAGATTTTTGAAGATTTGGTCGTTTTCATTTCCAGTTAATTTAGCATTAACAACCAAATTGCAATTGAGCTCTTGAGCAAACATTTGCCCCAAAGTCAACATCAAAAAAACGATAAAAAACTTACGCATATTGTTTCAAAATTTGATTCATAAGATCTTTAGCTACATCCGATTTAGATTTTAATTCTTGTTTGATAATATCTTCGGAATTTGTTATAAATGTAACCTTATTTGTTGAGACACCAAAACCAGCACCTTTATCATTTAAGGAATTGAGTACTATAAGATCTAGATTTTTTCGTTTGAGTTTAGTCAAGGCATTCTCAATTTCATTATTAGTTTCTAGGGCAAATCCAACCAAGAACTGGTCTTTAGTTTTTATTTTTCCAAGAGAAGCCAAGATATCCTTGGTTTTTTCCAACTCAATAGAAAACGTTTGTTCGTTCTTTTTTATTTTATGTTGCGCTACATTTTTTGGTTTATAGTCAGCAACAGCTGCAGCTAAAATAGCTATATCGGATTTAGGGAAATGCAAGTGAGCCTCGTCATACATTTGTTGAGCGCTTACCACTCTTATGACATCTACCATACTATGTGACAGTTGTTCGCTTGAAGGTCCAGAAACAAGGCATACCTCTGCTCCCAAATTTGCAGCAGCTTTTGCGATTTCGAATCCCATTTTACCACTAGAGTGATTTCCAATAAATCTAACGGGATCAATAGCTTCGTATGTAGGGCCTGCTGTTATTAATATTTTTTTTCCTTTAAGCGGTAATTTTTTTAGGATATCGTTTTCAATAAACGTTAGGATATCTTCGGGTTCTGCCATTCTACCTTTTCCTATAAGTCCACTTGCCAATTCTCCGCTTGTAGCTGGAATCATAATATTTCCATAACTTTTCAAAAGTTCGAAGGATCGTTTAGTTGTTTGATGCTTATACATATCCAAATCCATAGCTGGAGCAAAATAGACAGGACATTTAGCAGAAAGGTAAGTGGCCATCAATAAGTTGTCACAAACACCATTTGCCATTTTAGATAAGGTATTTGCTGTTGCTGGAGCAATTAAGAATAAATCTGCCCAAAGCCCAAGTTCTACGTGATTATTCCACATAGCATTGTCATCATCATCTTTCACAAAAGACGAGTAGACTGGGTTTTTTGACAGTGTTGAAAGCGTAAGAGGAGTTACAAAATCTTTAGAAGCAGGTGTCATCACAACTTTGACGTTTGCACCTGCTTTAATAAACAGTCTAACGATATTAGCCGTTTTATAAGCGGCAATACCTGCTGATATGCCAAGGAGTATATTTTTGCCGCTTAAGATTGACATCGTTATTATTTCTGAGACTCGTCGTCTTGAGTATTTCTATAATAGATTTTTCCTTTTAACCATTCATCAACAGCAATAGCATGAGGTTTAGGCAGTCTTTCATAGAATTTAGAGACTTCGATCTGTTCTTTATTTTCAAAGACTTCCTCTAAGCTATCATTGTAAGTAGCAAACTCTTCTAGCTTGTCTATTAGCTCTCTTCTAATATCAGTATTGATTTGCTCAGCGCGTTTAGAAATGATTGAGATAGCCTCATAAATATTGTTGGTAGGCGCATCAATTTTATTTCTATCGTAAGTTATCGTACTGTTAGGTGCATCAATTTTTTTTACGTCCATAAGTAAATAATTGTTAACTTTTTGTATTGAATGACTGCAATTGTAATTGCATCTCTTTATTCATTTGATTAGCTGTTTCAGCATTTTTGGATTCAGGATAGTTTTTAATAAAAGCTTTGTAATAGTCAATGGCTTGTTGTAAGCGTTTTTCTTTTTTATGTTGAACGCTATTTACAGCCAAGGTATAAGCTGAATCCAATCTATAAAACATAGCATCTTCTCTAAAGCTAGAACCAGGGAAATCTATCAAAAAAGTCTCGAAAGATTTTATGGCAGCTTCATAATCAGAAGTTTCATAATATGCTATTTTATTGTATTGTAGAGCAATTTCGAAAGCTTTTTTCTCCAACTTAAAATCAAGCTCGTTTACCATTTTGTTTACTTCAGGTAAAAATTTTGAATCAGGATATTTACTTAAGAAGATTTGCAATTTTTCAAGAGCTTGATAAGTTTCTTTCTGATCTTTACTATATACAGGAGATAGTTCGTAATAGCTTTTTGCGGAATAGAAGGAAGCCTCTTCAGCCTTTTCACTTCTCGGATAAGCACTTTCAAAACGTTCGAATTGATATCCTGCTAAGTAATAATCTTTCATTTCATAGAAGCTTTTTGCATACATATACATAAGCTTTTCAGCTTGAGGTTTTCCTCTATATTGAGGAACAATTTGTGCGAACAATCTATTGGCTTTGGCGTACTTTCCAGCTTCAAAAAGCTCGGTTCCTAAATTGTATTTTTCACCAATATCTTCAGACCTTAAGGCTTTCTGATATTCGCTACAAGAGTTTAGCAATAAACCTAATACCAATATGTAAACAAAATTCTTCATAAAAATAAAACAGAGTGCAAAATTAAGTATTTATAACGGATTTTAAAAACTAAAAATCAAAAGCCAAGATAATGCAAACGGTTTATCTTTAAATGTTTTTAGGTTTAGTTTAACTTTTCTTTGGTTTATTTAATTTTGCTCAAAGCATTTTTGATTTGAGTTTTTAAGCCATCAGAAGCAGGAACCAAAGGCAGTCTTACGGTATCATTTGTCAAGTTTAGCTCTTGCATAACTGCTTTTATTCCTGCTGGATTATTTTCTTTAAAAATCAACTCAGTAATTTCCATAAGTTGAAAATAAATACGATAAGCTTCTTTGGAATTACCTTCCAACCCCAACCGTATCATTTTTGAGAATTGTTTAGGCAATGCTTGTCCAATAACAGAAATGACACCTGCTCCTCCTGCCAGCACAACACTTAGAGCCAAATCGTCGTCTCCAGAGATAACTAAGAAATCTTCAGGTTTATTTTTAATAAGAGTCAAATATTGCGACATAATTCCAGCTGCTTCCTTAACTCCAATGATATTTTTGAAGTCATTAGCCAAACGTATTATAGTTTCTGGCGAGACATTACTAGAAGTTCGGCCTGGCACATTATACAGAATGATGGGTTTGGGTGATACCTGAGCAATGGCCTTAAAGTGCTGATAAATTCCTTCTTGTGTTGGCTTGCTGTAATATGGAGACACCGACAATATTGCATCTATTTGAGATAAATCGGTATTTTGAATTTCATCGATAACTTTTTGAGTATTGTTGCCACCTATTCCCAACACCAGAGGCAAACGTCCATTATTTACTTTGATAATAGTGTTGATAATTTCTTTTTTTTCTTCTGTCGTTATCGTAACACTTTCTCCAGTCGTCCCACTAATTACTAAGTAGTCCGTTCCGTTATCAATATTGTGATTTACTACATTTTCTAATGCTACAAAATCAACTGTTCCATCTGTTTTGAAAGGTGTAACCAGAGCTACACCTGTTCCATAAAACTTAGCCATTATATTTTGTTTAAAACTGTTAGGTATTTGGTTAATTCACTTTTGAATAACTTAAAATCATTGGTATCTACATCTAGTATCAAATCATACAATCTATTGTCTAAGCCACTAAGGCCAACTTTAAAATTGGCTTTAGATTTAGCTGTTACGAGATTAAGCTCCAAAACATTTTGCTTGTAAAAACTTATCAAGATATCAAATTCATTATCCAAAAAGTTTTTCAATTCTATGTTTTTTAACTTTCCTTTCCATCCAAAATCCTTTGAACTAAAGTAGTTTCCCCAAAGAGGATTGACTTGTTTATCGTTTTCAACAAAAGCTAGGACACTTATTTTATTATCCTGTATTTCCAAGGATTTAAAAAATGTCAAAAATGCTTCAAATTGATCAAATTCTTTAAGATTCAAAATGATTCCAACATTTTTTATTTTTCCTTGTTTAAATTCAAGTCTTCTTGAATTTAATAATTTATTGATATATTTTTGCTTTGATTTTTGCTTAAATGCCTTTAAAAACATTTATTTTACTCATTTTTGCAAATGTACTAAAAGTAGTCACATTATATCATTAACTTTTCTTAATAATTATTAATGAATTATAAATATTTCTTCGGCATTGCTCTTTTTGCATTTTTGACATCTTGTAATAATGAGCAACATTTATACAAAATTGAAGGAAAACGCATTGAAATTAACGAGACTCTTCCTTCAAACGACAGTATAGAGAGTTTTATTGCACCATATCGAAAGCATATCAATCAAAGCTTAGACAGTGTTTTAGCTTATTCTGTATCCACCTATACCAAAAACGATGGTGAATTGAATACAGCCCTTGGCAACTTAATGGTTGATGCGCTTTTTGAACAGAGTAATCCAGTATTTAAAAACAGAACAGGTCATGAGATTGACATGGCCTTATTAAACCACGGAGGAATTCGTTCTATTTTATCAAAAGGAGATGTTAGTATCAGGACGGCTTACGACTTAATGCCATTTGAGAACTCAGCCGTAGTTGTAGCCTTAAAAGGCAAGTATATCAACGACTTAATAGATTACCTAGCTAGAGCAAAACGAGCACATCCAATATCTGGTCTTAAATTGGTTTTAACCAAGGATAATAAAGTTAGTTCTGCAACCATTAATGGCGAACCTGTAGACGAAAACAGAACCTACTATGTACTTACCAACGACTATTTGTACAATGGCGGTGACCATATGAACTTTTTCAAGGAAGGGGATTCGCTTTACGTTTTAGATTATAAAATCAGAAACGCATTGATAGATTATTTCAGAAAGAAAGACACCCTAAAGCCCACCATTGACGACAGATTCATTCAACAAAAGAATTAAGCACCATGAAAAGAAGAGAATTCATACAACAAACAGCTGCAGCCACTACACTTGTAAGTTTGGCGGGATTTGGATTACAATCTTTTTCAAAAGCCTCCAAAAAAATCACCATACTGCACACCAATGACGTCCATAGTCACATTGATCCATTTGGTCCAGAAGATGGCAGAAATGCCAACAAAGGAGGTGTCGCAAGACGAGCTAGTTTAATAGAATCGATAAAAAAAGAAAACCCAAACACTTTACTTTTTGATGCTGGTGATATTTTCCAAGGGACTCCTTATTTCAACTATTATGGAGGAGAATTGGAATTTAAGCTCATGAGTATGTTGAAATATGATGCTGCCACCATAGGAAATCATGATTTTGACAATGGTATAGATGGATTGTATGCTCAATTGCCTCATGCTAAATTTGACTTTCTTTCAGCAAACTATGATTTTTCCAATACAGTCATGGACACCCATGTAAAACCTTACAAAATTTTTGTAAAAGATGGTATCAAGATTGGAGTTTTTGGTTTAGGGATTGAATTAGAAGGATTGGTAGAAAAACGTATGTACAAAGAAACGGTATATCTCGACCCTATTGAAATTGCACAAGACATGTCTAGAATACTAAAAGAAGACAAACAATGTGACCTTGTCATTTGTCTATCCCACCTTGGTTACAATTACAAAAACAATCCTAAAAAAGTTAGTGATTTGAATGTTGCTAAGGCCACTAAAGATATCGATTTAATCATTGGTGGACACACCCATACTTTTTTGAAAAAACCCACAATAGTCAAAAATGCTGTCGATAAAAATGTTTTAGTCAATCAAGTTGGCTGTTATGGATTGTACTTGGGAAGAATAGACTTTTATTTTGACCAAGACAAAAACAAATCTGCCGATGGGGCAACAATAATTGTCTAAACAATAATAGAATCTGTTGTATTTACCACAGCCTGTTTGTCTGCAAATTGACTTTCAGGCTTAATTTTATTTTTTTTATGATGATTTTCCACATATTTAAAGAATAAAATCAAAGAAAGAGATAGTAAAATATACTCCACCCATTCAAACATCCAAAAATACACATACATAGTATGTATTGATTTCAGCAATGCAGAAAACATCATACAAAACACCATAGTTAAGAACAGTATAGACTGTTTACTTTCGTTACTCAAATAGACCATAAAAGCCGTAAAGGCCATAAAGAGCAAGACAATTCCTTTAAAGACAAATAACAGCAATTGTAATTCATCATAAAAACTTGTTTTCAAAGCGTCATATAAGGCATAAAACAAGTAAGCATTGACCAGAAATACAATCACCAAATATATAGTCACAACACCTTCAAACTTAACCCGTTTCAACTTTCCAGACAAAACAAATATCAACAACAAATAGGCCCCGATATAGAAAGCTTCAGATAGATTATTCATCAAATCATTTACAGAAAAAACTTCAAACACACGCCCTAAAAACATTATCAAAAAAATTGTAAAAAACACGTTGGCCATATAATGTTTTCTAAAGAAGTATATAGTTACCAAAACAGGTATTAAGAGAAGACTTACGATTTCTAAGAACGATTTAAGGCCAAGCCATAAAGCGATGGAATTTATCATCAAAAAAGAGACAAAAATCGTAAGCAAAATATACCTTTGCGATATGATTTTTAACATTTTCATAAGTAGATTTGTATAAGTAGGCTTATCAAATATAATGCATTTTATCACATAAAAACGCATTTTATCGAAAAAAGCAAATCAACTAAAACGCACAAACGGACAGAAAAACAAATACAAACCATTCATTATCAAATCATAACACACTATTTTTTATATTAAAAAATTCATAAATTTTTTATGTTAAAAATTCAATTTTGTAGGAAATTACTCATTAACACACAGATTTTCAGACACTAAAAACACAACACCATATATTAACTTCGATGAAAAGCAATATTAAAATTAAAGAACCGATTGTTTTATTCAATAAGTTCTAAATCTATATTGTTGGAAAACTTCAAAGTAGATTGAATATAAAAAAATATGAAAGCAACAATAATGAAAAACGAATACAACATGTTAATAATATTGTTTTCAGAGACATAAAAATAAGCCAATTGCATCACTTCAGAAAAAAATAGAGAAATTGAGGCTAATAAAAAAAGCATTGATCTTTTATCATCCCTATAAATATAATCTATAACAGCCAAAGACAACAATATCATAATCACAGCATTATAGACGAACTCCAACCAATACTCATAATTATTTAATTCAGATCTTGCTGTATCAGTAACAATCCACACACAAAAGACATCCAGCACAAAAAGTATAAGAAAATGAAACGGTAATTTGAGAAATACACTTTTGACATCCATTGATTTCAGCAACTGGAAAATCAAGAACATATAGGAAATCATGTACGAGATATTTCCTGCGTAATAATAACCATCAACCTCCCCCTCAGGAAGAGGCACAAACCAAGACACAAAACTTATAATTTCGGCTATGGCAAAACTTACAAGAAATAAAAAAAAGAGTAATCTCTTATAAGTCACTTTCACACAATACAATACTCCCAATAATAATACCATTAGAGTTCTCAATCCTGAGGCTGTTATCTCATATTGGTACAATTGAAGCCCTAAATAGACAATACTAAAGAAGATTAAAACTACTATCAGTATTTTTTCTATATTTATAGCACGCATTATAATATTCGAAGTATTTAAAAAATGGCTTCAAATATAAGCAAAAAACGCGATTAAACGAACTTTTTAAGCGTTTTACCGATAAGATCTTATACTTATTGTAAGATTTTACTTTATTTTTTCTAAAAATTCGTCTTCTGTTAAAATGGGGATTCCCAGCTGTTCTGCTTTAGCTTTCTTACTCGGCCCCATCTTGTCTCCTGCAACGACATAAGTTGTTTTAGAGGATATTGAAGAGGAGACTTTTCCTCCATTATCTTCTATAAGTTTTTTAAGTTCATTACGTGATACTCTTTCAAAAACTCCAGAGACCACAAAGGTATTTCCTTGTAATTTATTGGTTTGATTTGCTAATGCTTCATCAGAAAGTTGTAGTTGCACTCCAAAACTTTTTAAACGCTCAACAATGCGATTGTTTTCTTCAGCATCAAAAAAATCTACCACACTTTCAGCAATCTTCTCTCCGATCTCGTCCACCTTTACAAGTTCCTCTTTAGATGCATTGGATAAAGCATCTATAGATTTAAAATGTTTTGCTAATTTTTTTGCCACCGTTTCTCCCACATATCTAATTCCCAATGCATACAAAACTCGTTCAAAAGGTATTTTTTTTGATGTTTCGATGCCATTAATCAAGTTTTCAGCACTTTTTTGAGCCATGCGTTCTAAAGGAAGTACTTGCTGGACGCTCAATTCATACAAATCTGAATAATTTCTAATAAGCCCAGCATTGACCAACAAGGCTACGGTTTCACCACCAAGTCCTTCAATATCCATTGCTTTTCTTGAGATGTAATGCTGTATTCTTCCAATAATTTGTGGTTTACATCCATTGTAATTAGGGCAATAATGTTGGGCTTCCCCTTCTTTTCTTACCAATTTAGCATGACATTCAGGGCAGTGCGTAATAAACTGAGTAGGTTTAGAATCTTTTTGGCGTTTATCAAAATCGACGGCAATAATTTTAGGAATAATTTCTCCTCCTTTTTCTACAAACACCATATCTCCTTCCCTAACATCCAATTTAGCGATTTGATCAGCATTATGTAATGAAGCTCGTTTCACTGTAGTTCCCGCCAATTGAACGGGCTCTAAATTAGCTACAGGTGTAATGGCACCTGTTCTTCCAACCTGATAGGTAATTTCGTTCAATCTTGTTGACACTTGTTCTGCTTTAAACTTGTATGCCATAGCCCAACGAGGTGATTTGGCAGTATATCCCAATTCTTCCTGTTGGTGGAAACTATTGACCTTAACAACAACACCATCAATTTCATAAGGCAATTTATGACGGTGTTGTTCCCAATAGTTTATATAATCCATCACCTCTTCCATAGACGTGACCAATCTAGCTTCGTTAGGCACCTTAAATCCCCATTCACGAGCTTTTTGCAGACTTTCAAATTGAGTATCGACTCCTAAATTTCTTCCTTTTAAGCTATACAACAAAAATTCTAAAGGACGTTTTGCAACCTCGGCACTATCTTGTAATTTTAAGCTTCCTGAAGCGGTATTTCGAGGATTTCTATAAGGTTCTTCTCCAATTTCAATTCTAGCTTCGTTCATTTTGAGAAACCCTTCTATAGGTAAAATGATTTCCCCTCTAATTTCAAATTTGTCTGGATAATGTCCTCGTAATTGTAAAGGCACGGATTTTATGGTTTTGACATTGGGAGTAACATCATCGCCCTGAACCCCATCGCCTCGCGTTACAGCCCTAACTAACCTTCCGTTTTCATAAGTCAAATTCATTGAAGCTCCGTCATATTTCAACTCACAAGTATATGTTACACGAGCATCAATCATCTTTTTAATACGTTTTTCCCAATCTTGCAAATCTTCTTTAGAATAAGAGTTATCCAAGGAATACATTCTTGATTCATGTACAACCGTTTTAAAATTTTTGGTAACCTCTCCTCCTACGCGCAAACTCGGTGAATTAGGGTCGTAAAACTCGGGATATTTTGCTTCCAATTCTTGAAGTTGCTTCAATTTCATATCAAACTCATAATCGCTTATGGTTGGATTATCTAAAACATAATAATTGTAATTATGCTCTCGTAATTCTGCACGAAGTTCTTCTATTTGTTGTTTTATATTTTGACTCATTGAAAGTAACGTAATTATAGTATTTCAGCTTTGAACATTCGGTCATTACCAAATATATCTTTTCTCAGCTCAATATTATTAAACGGAAATGCTTTTATCATTTGTTTCATTTCCGCTCCAAGGTATTGATTAATTTCAAAAAATAATTGTCCTCTAGGATTCAACTTATCAACAGATAAACATGTTATAGCTTTGTAAAACACCAATGGATTATGATCTTCCACAAACAGCGCCAAATCAGGTTCGTAATCGAGTACGTTATTTTTCATTTGATGCTTTTCCTGTTGTCTTACATAAGGTGGATTGGAGACAATGATATCAAATTTGGTTTCAACATCGAATATGTCGTGCCAATTATTTTCGTCCAACACATCCATTTGCATGAATTCTACTTCTACATTATTTAGGTTGGCATTGTATTTAGCCATTTTCAAAGCCTCATTAGAGATATCTACAGCAAAGACTTTGGCATGAGGCATGTGCTTGGCTAAAGCTATAGCTATACATCCTGTTCCTGTTCCTATATCCAAGATTTTTAATTGAGATTTTGGGCTTAATCTTGAGCCATATTGAATTATCCATTGAACAAGTTCTTCCGTTTCGGGACGTGGGATCAAGGTGTTTTGATTCACCTTAAACATCAATCCAAAAAATTCAGTTTGTCCTATAATATACTGAATAGGTTCATACTGTTTCAATCGTTTTAAGGCCTCAAATAGAGGTTGCCCTTCGGCCTCGGTTAAAGTCAATTGAGGTTTTAAAGCCAAAGACAATCTATTCATTTGAAAATAATGTTCCAATAACCAATAGAAAAAGCTATCTACTTCATTCTCTCCATAGAGTTCATCGAGTTCGTTATGGAATCTATTTTGAATTTCTTTAAGAATCATATTTTTTTTATCATCCAAACATTACAAGAGTGATGCCCTGTATTTCCTAAGGGTTCTTTTAAAGATTTAAATCCTTCTTTATTATAAAGCTTTATTGCGGATTTCATATAAGGTAATGTTTCCAGATAACAATGTTCAAATCCGAACACTCTAGCTTTATCGAGACAAATTTTAATCATTGTATTTCCCCACCCCATTCCTCTTGCTTCAGGCAAGAAATACATTTTTTGGAGTTCGCAAACATTTCCTTCAAAATTTTCTAGAGGAGCGATACCTGCTCCCCCAATAATTTTCCCTTTGTCTTCAACAACATAATATGCTGTTTTAGGAGCACTATAAGTTTCTGCCATACACTCCAATGTTTTATCTTCATAAGCAGTACCTATTTTGGGAGCCCCTAATTCAACGAGCACCGTTCTAATCACATTGGCAATCTGTATATTATCAGACTTAACGATTTCTCTTATAAGTATATTATCTTTGCTCATTTTAAAATGGTAATTTTACCGCTGTGAAGATACACGAAAAATACATAAAGCGTTGCATAGAGATAGCCAAAAATGGTCTTGGCACAACACGTCCCAACCCAATGGTTGGTTGTGTTATTGTGTATAAAGGAAAAATCATAGGAGAAGGATTTACGAGTCCTTATGGCGGCTCACATGCAGAAGTAAATGCGATTAACTCGGTCAAAGATGAAGCTTTATTAAAAGAATCTACACTTTATGTGACTTTGGAGCCTTGCAGTCATTACGGAAAAACTCCTCCTTGTAGTGATCTAATAATAGAAAAAGAGATTCCCAAAGTAGTCATTGGCACAGTAGATCCCCACAGTAAAGTTGCAGGTAAAGGTATTGAAAGGTTAGCTGGTTCAGGATGCGAAGTTATTTCGGGAGTTTTAGAAGAGGAATGTCAAAATCATCACAAACGTTTTTTAACCTTTCACAATAAACAGCGTCCATATATTATTTTAAAATGGGCAGAAACTCAAGATGGTTTTATTGCTCCAAAAACGAAGCATTCACAAAAACCTGTTTGGATTACCAATTCTTATTCAAGACAATTGGTACACAAATGGCGCACCGAAGAACACGCCATTGCCGTGGGGTACAATACGGTAATCGCAGATAATCCAAGTTTGACAGCAAGAGATTGGGTTGGACAAAATCCTATTCGTATCGTTTTGGATAAGACGAATAAACTTCCAAAAACTCTAAAAGTTTTCAACCAAGACGCAGAGACCTTTGTGATTTCAGAAGAAGATATAGATTTCAACAAACCCATTGCTCATCAAATATGCCAATTGCTTTATAAACAAAACATTCAATCTGTCATTATTGAAGGAGGTAGTAAAACCATTCAAGCCTTTATAGATGAAACCCTTTGGGATGAAGCTCGTGTTTTTTATGGAGACGTTAGATTCAAAGAAGGCATTAAAGCTCCTGAGTTTTATGGAAACCCTATTTCAAAACAAACTTTTTTAAACGACACTTTATATTATTATGAGCCGTATTAAGACCTTAATTTTTGATTTTGGAGATGTATTTATCAATCTCGATAAAAAGGGTGCTATAAACAAAGCCTTAACACTTTTTGGAATTGATACTTTTCCTGAAGATTTAAACACTATAAATCACCGTTACGAAAAAGGCTTAATAAACACCAAAGAATTTTTAGAATTCTACACTTCAAGGTTTCCAAATCTTAATGAATCGATTATTTTGGAGGCTTGGAATTATATTCTAAAAGATTTCCCAAAGCACAGATTTGAATTCATATACCAACTTAGAAAATCCAATACATTCAACATCATACTACTGAGTAACACCAATGAGTTGCATATTGATTGGATAAAACATCGGGTTGATTTTTTTGAAGATTTTAAACAATGTTTTCATCAGTTTTATTTATCACACGAAATTGGTCTTAGAAAGCCTGACACTGAAATTTATGAATTCGTTTTGACCCAAAATCAACTCAATCCAAGCTCTTGTTTATTTGTTGACGACCTTAAGGAAAACACAGAAAGCGCCTCAAAACTAAGCATCAACACTTGGAATATCAATCCTGAAACAGAAGATGTCACTAAACTTTTTGAAATTAACTCTCATTTATTTTAAGGTTTATGTATTTACTATTTAGTATTATTTGTTCCACATTAATCTTTGTAATATTTAAACTATTACGTCAATATAACATCAGCACACTACAAGTTATTGCTATCAATTACTTTGTAGCCTGCACAATTGGGATATCAGCATTTAATGGTGAATTAACCTTAAATAACACATTAAAATCAGATTGGTTTTTGGGTGCAGTATTTTTAGGTTTTTTGTTTATTAGTATTTTTTTTGTAATGGCAAAGACAGCTCAAAAAAATGGAGTTTCTGTAGCATCTGTAGCTTCAAAGATGAGCGTTGTAATTCCTATCATATTTGGGATTTATGTATATAATGAAAGTACGGGTGTACAAAAAATAATTGGCATCATCTTGGCCCTATCAGCCGTTTATTTAACCTCTGTAAAATCATCTTCAGAAATACATTTCAAAAAAAACCTTTTACTCCCTATAATTTTATTTTTGGGGTCAGGCACCATAGATACTTCCATAAAATATATAGAAACGACTTCTGTTCCAAACGATGGTATTCCCATTTTTTCGGCATCGATATTTGGTGTGGCTGCAATTTTAGGGCTTTTAATTTTATTACTAAAAAATGAATACAAAATCACTCTAAAAGCCTTAATAGGAGGAGTTTTATTAGGCATCGTAAACTACGGTTCTATATATTTTCTATTAAAAGCATTAGACCACGAACTTTTTGAGAGTTCGACATTATTTACCGTCAACCATGTTGCTATCGTTATGCTTTCAACCTTAGTGGGTTTGATTGCATTTAAGGAACAACTTTCCAAAAAAAACTGGATAGGAATAGGCTTGGCTATAATTGCTATAATTTTAGTAACATTGGCTTAAATGAAAGACACATACAAAACCATAACATCGGCAACAGAAGAAGTGCTTTTTAAAGATAAAAACAGTAAGTTTTTTGGTTATGCTTTTCCGGTAAAGACAGAGGAAGAAGTAAAAGCGCATTTAGAATCTATAAAAAAACAACATCATTCGGCAAGACATTGGTGTTATGCATACCAAATAGGCACTGAAGAACCTAATTTACTATTCAGAGCCAATGACGATGGAGAACCTAACAATACAGCGGGCATGCCTATTTACGGTCAAATACAATCTTTTGAAGTCACCAATGTGTTGATTGTTGTGGTACGTTATTTTGGAGGTGTAAAGCTTGGTGTAAGCGGATTGATAAACGCTTATAAAACCACAGCACAAATGGCAATGGAATCAGCCACCATAATAACAAAGACTATAAACAAGACATATTTAGTAAAATGTGACTACAAAAACCTCAACACTGTAATGCGCATCATCAAGGAGCGAAATTTAACTGTTGTGAATCAAAAACTCGAATTGGACTGTCAAATTAAAATTTCAGTCAGATTAAAAGAATCTCAAGAAATTTTTGAGATTTTTGAACGACTTTTTGAAATAGACATCAAGTTATTGAACGAATAAATTTACAGTTTATCTAAAATATAATTTGGGCATTTCACAGGTCTATTCTTTTTTATGTCAACAAAAGCCAAAACGGTATTTCCATAAACCAACAATTCGTCCTTTTCATTATAGATTTCATAATCAAATTCAATCTTTACAGTAGGTCTCTTTTTGAGTTTGGTAACCACTTTAAGAACCTCATCATAGAGAGCAGGTTTTTTATAATTCAACCCCATAGAAACCACAGGAAGCATCACGCCATTTTCTTCCATTTGCTTATAAGACAAGCCCATTTCACGAAGCCATTCGGTTCGCCCCATTTCAAAATATAAAGCATAATTGGCATGGTGAACCACTCCCATTTGATCAGTTTCTGCATAACGTGTTCTTACCTTAATTTCGTTTTTTTTAAAACTCATTTCTTTATTATATTAATTTTTTTTTTGTACTTTAATGCAAAATTCAACATGGGAAAAAAAATCTATAAATTCAATTTTTTTTGATTTTTTTTTTAAGAATTTTGTTCACATATTTGTCATTCAAATGACTCGATATTGGAGAAATTCTATTTTCTCTTTTTTACTGAATAAGAACTAATTAAAACCCAAAATTACACGTAAAGCATGGATGTGACTGCGCAATCGGTATGGAACAATTGTCTGAAATTCATAAAGGATAATATTCAGCCTCAAGCATATAAAACATGGTTTGAACCGATAGTTGCAGTGAAGCTTAATAATAAAGCACTGAGCATTCAGGTTCCCAGTAAATTTTTCTACGAGTGGTTAGAAGAACATTACGTAAAGATTCTTAAAGTTGCGCTTACCAAAGAATTGGGTGAAAATGCCAAATTGGTATATGTCATTAAGATGGAAAACACTTATGGCAACCGCCAGCCATTTACCGAAAAAATACCAAGCTCCAACAGAAGCGCAGTTAAATCTCAGGATGTAGACATTCCTCTCGATAATAAAAACCGTGAGCTTAAGAATCCATTTGTTATTCCTGGTATTAGAAATGTTAAGATTGAATCGCAACTAAATCCTAATTATACTTTTGACAACTTTTTAGAAGGAGACTCCAATCGTTTAGCAAGAAATGCTGGTTTGGCTGTTGCTGCAAAGCCAGGAGGAACTTCTTTTAATCCATTATTAATTTTTGGAGGGGTTGGATTGGGTAAAACGCATTTGGCTCACGCCATAGGTATTGACATCAAAGACAAATACCCAGAAAAGACTGTATTGTATATTTCTGCAGAAAAATTCACACAACAATACATAGATTCTGTAAAGAAAAACAATAGAAATGACTTCATTCATTTCTATCAAATTATAGATGTCTTGATTATAGATGATGTTCAGTTTTTCTCAGGAAAATCAGGAACACAAGATGTTTTCTTCCATATTTTCAACCACCTACACCAAAACGGAAAACAAGTAGTCTTGACTAGTGACAAGGCACCTGTAGACATGCAAGACATAGAACAGCGATTGTTGTCTCGTTTTAAATGGGGGCTTTCAGCAGAATTACAAAGTCCAGATTTTGAAACCCGAGTATCAATTTTAAAAAACAAACTCTACAGAGATGGTGTTGAAATGCCAGATGAGATTGTAGAGTACGTTGCCAAAAATATCAAGACTAATGTAAGAGAACTTGAAGGAGCAATAATATCTTTGATTGCACAATCGTCTTTCAATAAAAAAGAAATCACACTCAATTTAGCGAAAGAAGTTGTTGAAAAATTTGTAAAGAATACTAAACGTGAAATATCCATTGATTATATTCAAAAAGTAGTTTCAGA
>Ga0055584_100002792_pt1 | contig 17304 bp, 17 predicted proteins | sample OSDHelmetaG_FD_58716 | JGI IMG/M metagenome (GOLD analysis project Ga0055584, IMG submission 58716) | Pelagic marine sediment microbial communities from the LTER site Helgoland, North Sea, for post-phytoplankton bloom and carbon turnover... | ecosystem: Environmental > Aquatic > Marine >... | reverse complement strand
GACCGGTTATGAAAGTTATAGTCTGTGGCGCCGGGCAGGTCGGCACGACGCTAGCCCGCCATTTATCGAGCGAGGCCAATGACGTCGTCGTCATCGACCAATCCGATGACCTAATCCGTCGGCTGGACGATAGTCTGGATGTGCGCGGCATCGTCGGTTACGCCTCGCGGCCTGGTGTACTGGAGCAGGCGGGCGCCGCTGATGCGGACATGATCATCGCCGCCACCGTTTCCGACGAAGTCAACATGGTCGCTTGCATGGTGGCCCACACACTGTTTCACGTGCCGGTCAAGATCGCTCGCGTCCGCGACCAGGAATATGCGGCAGATAAATGGTCGGCATTGTTTGGCAAAGATGGTCTGCCCATCGACGTGCTAATCTCGCCAGAGCAGGAGGTTGCGCGGGCTATTATGCGCCGCCTGCATGCCCCGGGTGCGATTGAGATGATTGAACTGGCAGACAATGCCATTCGTCTGGTCGGTGTGCGCTTAGGCGAGCAATGCCCGATCATCAACACGCCGTTGCGCCAACTCGCAGCGCTATTCCCTGACCTGAATATTCAGGTTGTGGGTGTTGTCCGCGATGGCAGGCCCTTTGTCCCCAGCGATCAGGACCAGCTGTTCCCGCGAGACGAGGTGTATTTCGTCGCCGACACCCTGCACGTACCCCGCGCCATGGCGGCGGTCGGTCAGGACCTTCCCGAAAGCCATCGGGTCATCATCGTGGGTGGCGGCAATATCGGTCGGCGGTTGGCGCGGATCATCGAGGAAGAAGACCGCGATATCTCTGCAATGATCATTGAGCGTGATCCTGAGCAGGCGAAGGAGATCGCGCAAAGGTTGGCCCGCACAACAGTGCTGAACGGCGACGCCATGGACCCGGACCTGCTGGAGGAAGCCAACGCCAGCCGCGCCGATACGATTATTGCGGTTACCGACCACGACGAGACCAACATTCTGGCCTCATTGCTGGCCAAGCGGTACGGCACAAAGCAGGCCATCGCCCTGGTAACACGGCCGGCCTATGCATCGCTGCTGCAGCCGCTGGATATCGACGTCATTATCAATCCTCGCGCTATCACCGCTTCAACCATCCTGCAATTGATCCGGCGCGGGCGGGTGCGAGCCGTGCATTCCATTGGCGATAGCTTTGGCGAGATCATCGATATCGAGGCGATGGAGTCGTCCGGCATTGTGGGCAAGCCATTGTCGGAGTCCAAACTGCCCCACGGCGCTATCGTCGGTGCTATCGCCCGCGACGGAAAGGTGATTATCCCCCGCTCAGATACCGTGATCCGCCCCGGCGATCGGGTGGTCTTGTTTGCCACCGAATCCGTCATCAAAAAGGTGGAGCGCATCTTCGCCGTTAGCCTGGAACATTTCTGATGAGTACAGCATGAGCCGCGTCGCTTACGTCAACGGCCGTTATGTGCCGCACGCCACCGCCCACGTCTCCGTCGAGGATCGGGGCTTTCAATTTGCCGATGGTGTCTATGAGGTGATCGCGATTGACGCCGGTCACTTTGTCGATGAGTTGCCGCATCTGGACCGCTGGGATCGCTCGCTGGCTGAATTGCGCCTGCCGCCCGCCATGCCGCGCAATGCCATGCGGCAGGTCATGCGCGAGATGTTGCGCCGGAACCGGGTGCGGGAAGGCATTCTCTATATGCAATCAACCCGCGGTGCCGCCCGCCGCGACGCGCCATTCCCGCGCCAGGCTGATCCTACGCTGGTGATGACCTGCCGCCGCCAGTCGCTACCCGGCCCGGCTCAGGTTGAGGCTGGCGTGGCTGTGCTCAGCGTGCCAGAGATCCGCTGGAGCCGTTGCGACGTGAAGTCAGTCGCGCTGTTGCCGAATATCCTGGCCAAGCAAAAGGCGCGCGAGCACGGCGCCTATGAGGCCTGGTTCACACGGGAAAGCGACGGTGTGGTCACGGAAGGTGGGTCCACCAATGCCTTCATCGTCCCGACCGATGGGCATCTGGTGACCCACCCAGCGACCAACGCCATCCTTGGCGGCATCACCCGCGATCGCGTCCTCAGCCTGGCGCGTGACGCTGGCCTGACAGTGGAAGAACGCCCCTTCACGCTGGAGGAGGCAAAATCCGCCCGTGAGGCGTTCATGACGTCTACGACAACAGGCGTCTATCCCATCGTGCAGATCGACGATGCACCGGTCGCCAATGGCCGCCCCGGGAGCCTGACCCTGGACCTAAACGCACGCTATATGGCCTTTTCCGCAAATGGTGAGGTGCCGGCATGACACAGGGTCTGCCCAAGCCACGCGCGCTCCTGTTCGACTGGGATGGCACGCTGATCGACAATTGGGACGCCATCGTCTCCGGTCTGAATGAGGCTTTGGTGACCTATGGCCAGGCCCCTTGGGGCCGTGACGAGGCGATGGACCGCATCAGCGCCTCGCAACGCGACAGCTTTCCAGTGTTGTTCGGCGATGACTGGGAGGCCGCGCGCGACATCTTCTACGCCGGATTCGAACGCCGACACCTGGAATTGCTAACGGTTCTGGATGGGGCAGAGGCTCTGTTGGATGCCTGCCAACCGCTGCTGACCAGCCTTGTCTCCAACAAAAGTGGCCGGCATTTGCGTAAGGAGGCAGAGCATCTGGGCTGGACGTCACGCTTTCATGCCTTGGTCGGCGCGACGGATGCGGAGAAGGACAAACCAGACCCTGCGCCGGTGCATCTGGCGTTGCAAGGCACCGGGATAGCGCCCGGCCCGGACGTCTGGTTCATCGGCGATTCGGGCACAGACCTGAAAACCGCCCGCGCGACCGGCTGCACGGCCGTCATCTTGACTCATGCCGCAGCCAACCCTGCAGCGCTGCCAGCCGACCTTTCCGCAGATTTGACGGTGCCGCACCTTGCGGCTTTGCAACAAGCACTTGTGGAGAGCATGCGCACTTCCTAGGTTTGAAACTGGTCAGGGTCATTCGACGAACTGTTGGATGAGCTTTTTCCTGACACTCCTCCCTCCCGCCTGGGCTGATTGCGCATCGTGGGCAAAAACAAAAGGAACAAACTATGTCGGCTCAAAAGCAACAAAATCTCCAGGATGTCTTTCTGAACTATGTTCGGAAGAACAAGCTGCCTTGCACCGTTTTCTTGATGAATGGGGTGAAATTGCAAGGTGTTCTGACCTGGTTCGACAATTTTTCAATCCTGCTCCGCCGCGACGGCCATTCGCAGCTTGTGTACAAGCACGCGATTTCGACCGTGATGCCATCCCAGCCTGTGATGCTTTGGGATGGACCCGACGAGGACGCGGTTGAGGAAGAGGCCACCGCTTGACCGACCACCAGAGCGGTCCTCATTTCCACAACACAGAACCGGAACCGGAGCGCGCGCTGGTCGTGCATCCGGATATCGCAGGACGACCAGCGTCTCGGCCCGCTGATGCGGCGCTGGAGGAGGCGGTCAGCCTAACCGCAGCGATTGCCCTAGACGTGCGCCACACCATGGTGGCGCGGGTTAAGAAGGTGCGTCCGGCGACGTTGCTGGGCGCTGGCGCAGTCGAAGAGATCAAGGCGCAGTGCGTGCTGGACGATATCGGCATTGTCATCGTCGACGCCCAGCTCACGCCGGCGCAACAGCGCAATCTGGAGCGGGCGATAGAGGCCAAGGTGATCGACCGCACGGGCCTGATCCTCGAAATCTTTGGCGAGCGGGCGCGGACTGCCGAAGGCCGCCTGCAGGTGGAGTTGGCGCAGCTCTCCTACCAACGCACCCGCCTGGTTCGGTCCTGGACCCATCTGGAGCGGCAGCGCGGTGGTGCAGGGTTTATGGGCGGCCCAGGCGAAAGCCAGATTGAGCTTGATCGCCGGATGATCGATGAGCGTATCGTCAGGCTCAAGAAAGATCTGGTGGAGGTGCAACGCACCCGCACCCTGCACCGGTCCAGCCGCAAGAAGGTGCCGTATCCGGTGGTGGCACTGGTCGGCTATACCAACGCAGGCAAATCCACCCTGTTCAACCGCCTGACCCATGCCGATGTGCTGGCCCAGGATCAGCTGTTTGCGACGCTGGACCCGACCATGCGCTCGGTTAAGCTGCCGGCTGGGCGTACGATCATTTTGAGCGATACGGTCGGCTTTATCTCCGACCTGCCAACGCAACTGGTTGCCGCCTTCCGCGCCACCTTGGAAGAGGTGATGGAGGCGGATCTGCTGCTGCACGTGCGCGATGCTGCTGACCCGGATTCCGGCGCGCAGAAACGTGATGTTGAAAAGGTGCTGGCGGAACTCGGCCTTGTCGATGACAAAGCCAAATCGATGATCGAGGTGCTGAACAAAAGTGACCTGATCCCAGCAGATGATCTGGCGACCTTGACCGAGCGAGTCGATGGCCACCAACTGGTCCTAGCGTCGGCTCTGACCGGTGATGGCTGCAATGATCTGATGGCCGCTATCGATGGCGCTCTGGCGGCACAACGTACCGTAGTCGAGCTAGACGTGGCCCATGCCGATGGCAAAACCCTGGCTTGGCTCTATCGACGCGGGCAAGTATTGAGCCGCGAAGACCGCGAAACCGGCGCCCACCTTACTGTTGCCCTGGACCCCGCCGACGCTGCGCGGTTAGAACAAGGCCTCCAAACACAATAGGCACAACCCGATGATTCCCGACCTTCAACGCGTCGCCGACGTGATCCGCGAAGTTGCCGAGCGGGAGCTGGTGCCGCATTTTGTGACCCTGTCCGCTGAGGACATTGGCGAGAAAACCCCTGGTGACTTTGTCACCGCGGTCGACCTAGCCATGGAAAAGGCCCTGGCCGACGCCCTGGTGCCGCTGCTGCCTGGGTCGCTTGTGGTGGGTGAGGAGGCTGTGCACGATGACCGCGGCATCCTCGCCCTGTTGGAAGGCGATGCCCCCGTCTGGGTGCTCGACCCGCTGGATGGCACTGGCAATTTTGCTCAGGGTCTGCCCATCGTCGCCGTAATCGTCGCGCTGGTGATCAAGGGCGAGACGGTCGCCGGCTGGATCTATGATCCCCTTAACGGCCGCATGGCGATTGCTGGCAAGGGTGAGGGTGCTTTCATGGGCTCGCATCGCCTGAAAGTGGCGCGCCCGGCGGAGGACCGTTCTCTGAATGGCTCAATCTATGGCCGTTTCGTTCGCCTGTCGGAGCCCTATCAGCGCATTTGGGGCCGCGGTCGTGGATCATTAGGCAATGTTTTCAACGCTCGCTGCGTCGGCCAGGAGTATCTGGCTCGCATCAAAGGCCGGATGCATTTCGGCGTCTACACTCGTATGAACCCTTGGGACCATGCCGCAGGCTTTTTGCTGCACCAGGAGGCCGGAGGCATCGCGCGCATGGGCGACGGCTCGGATTATCGCCCAGCGGAAAGAGGCTTTGTCTGCTTGCTGACTCCAGACGAAGATCTGTGGCAGACCATGCACGAACAACTGATCAAGCCGGCAATGGCTGAAGAGGCCGCGCGGGCGAAGCAATAAGGAACGGACATCATGGCAAACGTCGCATTCTTAGGCCTGGGCGTGATGGGCTATCCGATGGCGGGCCATCTGGCCGCCAAGGGTGGCCACAGGGTCACGGTCTACAACCGGACCAAAGCCAAGGCGGACCAGTGGGTCGCTCAGCACGGCGGCAAGAGTGCTGCAACGCCAAAAGAAGCCGCTGTTGGCCAGGACATCGTCTTCGCCTGTGTCGGCGCCGACGATGACGTCCGCGCCGTCTGTACCGGGCCGGACGGTGCATTCCAGTCCATGGCCAAGGGCACGATCTTCGTCGATCACACCACTGCCTCAGCAGAGGTCGCGCGTGAGATGTACTCGGCTGCCAAGGCCGCCGGCCTGCACTTCATCGATGGCCCAGTCTCTGGTGGTCAGGCGGGCGCTGAAAATGGCGCACTTACAGTTATGTGCGGCGGCGATGCTGAGCCGTTCGACCGCGCCAAGCCGGCGATGGATTGCTTTGGCCGCGCTGTGACGCTAATGGGCGAGGCTGGCAGCGGCCAGCTCACCAAAATGGTCAACCAGATTTGCATTGCAGGATTGGTGCAGGCGTTGGGCGAGGGCCTCAACTTCGGCATGAAAGCCGGGCTGGACGTCAATCAGGTGCTGGACGTGATCTCCAAAGGTGCCGCGCAAAGCTGGCAGATGGAAAACCGCGGCAAGACCATGATCCAGGGCGAGTTTGAGTTCGGCTTTGCCGTAGATTGGATGCGCAAGGACCTGAACATTTGCCTCGCCGAAGCCAACCGCAACGGCGCACGCCTGCCGGTGACAGCCCTTGTTGACCAATTCTACGCAACGGTACAAGCCCGCGGCGGCAACCGCTATGACACCTCGGCGCTTATTCACCTGCTGATGAATGAGTAATTTCCTACCTCCGCCGTCATTGCGAGGCGGCGGAGCGGGCGTGGCAGACATAGTATTCTCTTCACCCTGAGCCTGTCGAAGGGTGTGGCTCATCGTGGCACGCTTCGCCCTTCGACAGGCTCAGGGTGAAGAGGAAGTGTTAAAAAAAACACGGCCAAGCTGGGCCATTGTTCATTGATCCAGAGAGACACCATGACCAACCCCACCCACATCGTCGGCGGCGGCCTCGCGGGCTCTGAAGCCGCCTGGCAACTGGCTCAAGCCGGGCAGCCGGTGATTCTCCATGAGATGCGACCTGTGCGCACCACCGACGCGCATCAGACCGAGTCACTGGCGGAGTTGGTCTGCTCCAATTCCTTCCGCTCTGATGATCCAAACGGCAACGCTGTCGGCCTCTTGCACGAAGAGCTCCGCCGCTGCAACTCGCTGATCATGGCCACGGCAGACCGTCACCAGGTACCCGCCGGCTCCGCCTTGGCAGTGGATCGGGAGGGCTTCGCCGCCGATGTCTCGCGCACGCTGGAGGCGCACCCGCTCATCACCATTGCCCGCGAGGAAATCACCGGCCTGCCGCCGACGGAATGGGGCCCTACCATCGTCGCCACTGGCCCCCTGACCTCGCCATCGTTGGCAGAAGCTATCCGGGCTGCGTGCGGTGAGGACTCGCTGGCGTTTTTCGACGCCATCGCGCCCATCGTTCACCGCGATTCCGTGGATATGAGCAAAGCCTGGTTCCAGTCCCGCTACGACAAGCCTGGCCCCAGCGGTGAGACGGAAGCCTACCTCAATTGCCCCATGGATGAGGCACAATACCTAGCGTTCATCGACGCTCTGAACACTGCCGACACCACTGAATTCCGCGAGTGGGAAAAGGACACGCCGTATTTCGAGGGCTGCCTGCCTATCGAGGTCATGGCGGCTCGCGGCCCGGAAACGCTGCGCTTTGGGCCATTCAAACCGGTTGGCCTGACCAACCCGCACAACCCCACAGTCAAGGCCTACGCCATCCTGCAACTGCGCCAGGACAATGCGCTGGGCACGTTGTTCAATCTGGTCGGCTGCCAGACCAAGATGCGCTATGGCCCGCAGGCGGAGGTGTTCCGCATGGTTCCCGGCCTGGAGAATGCGGAGTTCGCGCGTTTTGGCGGCATTCATCGCAACTCGTTCCTGAATTCACCGATCGTGCTGGACAACGAAATGCGCCTGAAAGCGGCCCCGCATCTGCGCTTTGCCGGGCAGGTGACAGGAGTTGAAGGCTATGTGGAGAGCACGGCCATTGGCCTGCTAACGGCCCGTTTTCTCCGAGCCGAACTCGCAGAAACACAGGCAGCACCGCCGCCGAACACGACCGCGCTTGGTGCTTTGCTGGCGCACGTCACTGGCGGGGCGATTGGAGCGGAGACACCTGGTGTCTTCCAGCCAATGAACATCAATTTCGGTCTGTTCCCGCCAGTGAAGGCTGAGCCGGCACCAGGCCGTCGCAAAGCCGGTAAGACGGAACGCCGTGCTGCTATGGCCGGACGGGCGCGCGCCGATCTGTCGGCATGGCTGGCACAGAACGCCGCGTCAGAAATGGTTGCCTAACTGCAGGTGGAAAGCGCAGAATATCGTTCCGATTAGATCAGATATGCGAGGAGACCTTCCCATGGGCTACACACTCGAACAATTCGCTGCCGACTGCCGCACCGCGCTTAAAGCCGACCCCGGGCCAGCAGGGCGTGAGACCGTCAAGCAGTTCGTCTCCAAAGCACTGAAAGACAAAGAGCTCTGCGCCAAATACCTGCACGACAATGTCGAGAAAGAGCGCACCGTCCTCTATGAGGACCCGGAGCTAGGCTTCTGCATCTGCGGCCATGTCTATAACGACCAGCGCCAGGGCTCACCGCACGACCACGGCCCGACCTGGGCAATCTACGGTCAGGCTGAGGGCGAAACCTCCATGACCGATTGGGAGATCGTCAGCCCCGCCTCCGGCGATACGCCAGCCAAAGTCAAACTGGCCCGCACCTACAGCCTGAAACCCGGCGACGCGCATGTTTATAACGAAGGCGACGTTCACGCCCCCTATCGCGACAAGCCAACCCGCCTGATCCGCATTGAGGGCGTCGACACGATGACCGTGAAGCGCACAAAGGTCGAGATCGTCGAATAGCGCGAACCTTTGTTCGACGACCATTTTGCAGCCGCGAGCCCCCAGGGCCGCGGCTGTTTTTTTTGTGTGTCTGACCGGAGCCTTGATCCGATAAGGGCTAGCGTCCGTCCCCGCCTGACGTATGCTATCTGGCAAAAGCCAATAGCACCGGAGCATTCCCATGGCCGACGCCGCATCTCACTCCCCTACCGCTGCCCGCCTTCCAGAAGCTGGCATTCGCGCCCTGTTCACCACCGAGGCCCGCTGGCAGGCCTGGATGGACGTGGAGGCCGCGCTGGCCCAGGCGCAAGCCACTATCGGCATGATCCCGGCAGAGGTTGCACCGGTCATTACCGAAAAGGCCGATCTCAAGCTATTTGACATGGAGCGGGTGAACGAAGGCTTCGTGCGCACCGGACACACCATCGTGCCCTTGGTTTGGGAGCTGGCGCGTCTTTGTGGCGAGCCAGCGGGCGGCTTTGTCCATTGGGGCGCTACCACCGAGAACATCGTTCGCACTGGCGACACGCTGCAGCTGAAGAAAGCTCATGCGATATTTCTAAGCCTGATCGACGACACACTGGCGGCGATGGCCGATCTGGCGGAGCGCTCTGCTGACATGGTTATGGCCGGCCGCACCCATGGTCAGCATGCCGTACCGATTACCTTCGGCCTCAAAGTCGCCAGCTGGATCGATGCGCTGATGCGCAGCCGCGAACGCCTGGTGGAATGTGAGAAGCGGGTCTTCGTCGGCATGTTGGGTGGTGGTGCGGGATCGCTCGCATCGTTCGGCAGGGATGGTCTGGTGTTGCAGGCAAAAATGAGCGAGATCCTGGCCATGTCGCCGATGGCAGTTCCAGCGCGATCCCTGGTTGATCATCAGGCGGAGTATGTCGCGATCCTGGGCTTGCTGGCCGCGTCGGCCGGCATGATCGGACGCGAGAGCTATCAGCTGATGCGCACGGAATACGGTGAGGCGAGCGAGCCGGTGCCGCCGGGCACGGTCGGTTCTTCCACCATGCCGCAGAAGCGGAACCCGATCCTGGCCCAGGATATCATTGGATACGCAGCCCAGGTGCGCTCCTGCGTGCCGCTGGCACTGGAAGCGACGCAAATAGAGCACGAGGCGGACAAAACCAACTCCGTTATGATGCGCGACGCCATCAACCGTGCCGCTATCGGCATTGGCGATATTCTGGTGCGCCTGCACGAGATGGTGCGCGGCATGACCCTGGACCCCCAGCGCATGCGCGAGAACCTGAACCTAGGTGGCGGCCTGATCATGGCGGAAGCGTTGATGCTCGACCTTGCCAAGCACATTGGCCGGCAGGAAGCCCACGACGTGATTTACGACGCTGCGGAGGCCGCGATTTCCGGGGGCAGCACCTTCGATGCGGCACTGGCCGCGGACGCTCGCCTTACCAAGCATTTAAGCGGCGACCAAATCACGGCGATGTTGGATCCCGCCGCCTATACCGGCCTTTCCGGGGAACTGGCCCGATCAGCCGTTGCGCGGGTGCGCGGTGGCTGATCGGTAAGCGAATCGGCGCCTAAAACGTTTCCACCCAAGGCCGGACGTCAATCTCTGCCGCCCAGGCGCTGCGGTGTTGGGCGTGCAGTTGGTAGTAGGTCTCGGCGATTGCATCGGGCTCCAACAGGTGGTGCTCTGGCTTGTCGGTCTCGACGCCATGGTGCGGACCGTGGATGCCGCCGTCGACGATGACGTGTGCCACGTGAACACCCTGCGGGCCCAGATCGCGGGCCATAGCGAAGGAGAGCGCGCGCAAGCCGAACTTGCCAACCGCAAAGCCGGCAGACTTGGCATAGCTTTTGACGCTGGCGGTAGCGCCAGTGAACAGCAACGTGCCGCTGCCAGTCTTGACCATGCGCCGCCCAGCCTCGCGCCCGACGATAAATCCGCCGAGGCAGCCGCGATCCCAGGCCTCTTTGAATTGGTCGACCTCAATATCCAGCACCGATCCGCGCACTCGGCCGGATGCATTGTAGACCACGACCGTTGGCGCCGCACCGAAGTCGCGCTCAACCGCGGCGTAGAGGTCCAACACCGACTGTTCGTTTGTGGCATCGCACGCATAGGCGTTGGCGCCGTATTCCTTGGCAATTTCCGCCACTGGCTCCAGCCGCCGGGAAGCCAGCGCCACTTTCGCGCCAGCCTTGGCAAAGCGCCGTCCTAGCGCAGCACCCAGGCCAGGGCCGACGCCGACGATGAGGGCAATCTCTTGGGTCATGGTGTATCTCCTAAACTGGTTGGTGAGCCGCTTAGTTGGTGAGCCGCTGGGCGGCGAGTGCGTCCAGCGCCATCAGGTAACCACGAGAGCCGAACCCGCAAATCATCCCCTGCGCCGCCGCGGCAACAAAGGAATGATGGCGGAAGGCCTCGCGCTTGTGAATGTTCGACAGGTGCACCTCAATCACCGGCACGCTCAACAGCATCAGCGCATCCTGGATAGCGACGGAGGTGTGGGTGTAGGCGGCGGCGTTGATGATCAGGCCATCAGCCTCCGCCCGTGCTTCCTGAATCCAGGTGACCAGTTCGCCCTCCATATTGGATTGGCGAAAATCAACCTCCAACCCCAGCGAATCTGCATAGGAATTGCAGCTTTCTTCGACATCGGCCAGAGTCTGGTGACCGTAAATTTCCGGCTGACGCATTCCCAACATGTTGAGGTTCGGGCCGTTAAGAATGAAGATCGGTTTTGCCATGGGCACGGGTCCTTCGGAACTAGAGCCAGTATGCGTCCATTAGGGGAGCGCGGATCGCCACGCAATATCATAGGCTCGCACAACTGTTTCACACCAGACTAACCCCCGCCAGAGTGAAGCTTATATGAGCACCGTCGCGCCACAGCTTGGATTTCGCCTCGCCCGCTGGATGATGCGCGTCGGCGTACCAGGCGGGTTTCGCCTGCAGGAGGCTATGCGTAGGGCCGGACTGTTAACTCGCACAGCGGTGTACGACCTGGGCAATGGCGTTCTGTTTGAGGTGCCTGTCGGCCGGCGGGAGAACTCTTGGGCCGCGCAGGATCTGGCAGCCTACGACCCGCCATTGATTGCCGGCATGGTGCGCGCGATTGCAGCGATGCCCAGCCCGCCAGCGCTAATCGACGCTGGCGCGGATATTGGCACGGTGTCGTGCCAGACGATGGCAGCTGGCGCGATTGTTTCCCAGATTATAGCGTACGAACCCAATGCCACGGCCCACGCGGTGATGGCTCGCAATCTCGCCCGGCTGACTGTTACAGCTGACGCTAAGCTTGCCGGTGTCGGTTCAGAACCTGGCAACGGCGCCCTACGCCAGCCAGACTTCAGCGCTCACGCGCACTCTGCCTTCGTGGCGGCAGGCAACGACTTCCCGATTGAGCGGCTCGATGATTTGGGCCTGACCGGCCCTGTGGTCATCAAGCTCGACGTTGAGGGCGGTGAACTGGCAGCGTTGCAGGGCGCGCTTGCGCTGCTGCGTCAGGCGCCGGCAGTTGCCGTGATTTTCGAAGCCCACATCCGCCAGGCGGACCGCATCGGCCAGGACCCATCCGAGATTTTGCGATGGCTGCAAGAGATCCGGCCATGGACGTTCGAGGTGCTGGACGTGCCTGGCATGATCCCCGATCCGGGCCAGCCATTTTTCGCCCAAATCCATGACCCGCAGCCTATTGGTTACAATATTCTGGCACTTTCGGCGTAGATTTCCCGCCTTTGCAAAAATTTCTCTTGCGCCATAGGCACACGCCGGCTACATGCGCCGCTCGCACGCAAGCCCACGTGCCGGCGGGTCTCAGCAGTTTCCGGGGGAAGGATTTCCCCGCCGTCTCGCGAGGACGGTCTGGTGACCCGGTAACGAGGTAACATGTGCGCTCTAAGGTGTCGACGTTCGGGTAGGCCTTGTAGCGCGTGTTATGGCACGCTCATGACAAGTCCGTTTTGGCCTTGGCGACGGCACCCTGCTGGTCTCAACCGATTAGTAGAAGGGCCCTTGTGGGATGACTTCGCGTATTCAACGTTACCTTGCGGACGCACAGCCGCAAACCCCGTGCCTTGTCGTAGACTTGGAGGCCGTGGCGGAAGCTTATGAAAGCTTGCAGCGATCATTGCCAATGGCAACGATCTACTATGCCATGAAGGCCAATCCGGCCAAGCCGGTGTTGCAGCTATTGGCCGGGATGGGTTCCTCGTTCGATTGCGCCTCGGTCTACGAAATCGAGGATGCGTTGGCTGCTGGTGCGCCGGTGGAGAAGTTGTCGTTTGGCAACACCATCAAAAAGCAAAGCGACATTGCCCGCGCCCGCGCCTGGGGTGTGGACATGTACGCCTTTGATAGCGTGGCTGAACTGACCAAGCTGGCCGCCGCCGCGCCCGGTGCCAAAGTCTATTGCCGGTTGGTTATGGATGGTGCTGGCGCCGACTGGCCGCTGGCCCGCAAGTTCGGGTGCGAGCTGGAAATGGCCTATGACCTGATGCTGAAAGCCCGCGATCTGGGCCTGGACCCTTACGGCCTCAGCTTCCATGTCGGCTCGCAACAGCGCGATGTCGGCCAGTGGGATTTGGCCGTGGGCCGTACCGCCATGCTGTTCACTGATTTGGCCGAGGCCGGGGTGAAGCTGCGCATGGTCAACATCGGCGGCGGCTTTACAGCCCGCTACCGGACAGAGGCGCCGGACCAGCATGATCACGCAACCGCCGTCATCGAGGCGCTGAATAAGCATTTCGGCAACCGCATGCCGGAGGTGGTTGTCGAGCCAGGGCGCTCAATGGTCGGCGATGCCGGCATCATCCAGGCGGAAGTCGTGCTGATCAGCACCAAGGGCTACGACGACGACACCCGCTGGGTCTATCTGGACATCGGCAAGTTTGGCGGCCTGATCGAGACCATGGACGAGGCGATCAAATACCGCTTTCGTACACCGTACGACGGCGAGAATGCCCGCACATCACCGGTCATAATCGCCGGCCCCACCTGCGATGAGGTTGATGTGCTCTATCGCGATAGCGGCTATGAATTGCCGGATGCTCTGAACGTTGGCGACAAGATTGAGATCCTGTCCACCGGTGCCTATACCACTACCTATTGCTCGGTCGGCTTCAATGGACTGCCGCCGCTGGAAACCCACTGTATCTAATCGCAAGCGTGTAACTATGTGATTGGCAAGGGCGGCTTCCGAACAGGGAAGCCGCCCTTTTCCTTGCGGCCTGCCCGCATTCACGCATAGCAGGACGCGTATGGATTGCGGCGTGTTAGACGAACGTCTATGCTTTTGACCAATTCAGGGTTAGCACGCGCTCCGACGCGTGCGCCCATCCGTTGGTGAGGAGACACCGTCGCTCATGCAAACCGTGCGTGTCGGTCGTGTAAACGAGTTCGAGGATCCTGGTCGCAAAGTCGTTGCGGTGGGTGAAACAGAAATTGGTGTGTTTTGCCTGGACGGCGAATTCTACGCCTGGGTGAACGATTGCCCCCACCAGGGCGGGCCTGTATGCCAGGGCCGGTTTTTCACCAAGGTGCTGGAGGTGCTAGGGGCGGATCAGTCCAGCCATGGCCGCACTTATGAGGAAGGCACCCTGCACATTGTCTGCCCATGGCATGGCTTTGAGTATGACGTGCGCACCGGAAAACATCCCGGCGCGCCGGATATAGCGCTGACGCCGGTCACGGTGCAGGTGCAGGATGGGGAGGTCCATATCCTTGTCGATTGACCAGCCGGCTGACCGGCGCAACGACCCCTATATGGATACGGACGCTTTGGCGGATGAGGCTTGGCGCCTGGCCGCGCAGGCAGTCGCCAATGGCGATGAAGACCGCATTTCCGATGAGGCCGTGGCCAAGCTGTTCACCGCCGCCGTCAAGCTCTACGCAGCCAAAGCGGATCGCGGCGATCGCAGTCCCCGCGCGCTACTCGGCCAATATGACGAGGTGGTGAGTCCGACTGAGGCGTTAACGGCTGCCACAGAATTGCTGCGCGCGCTGCGCCTCGGCCCGATGGAATTCGGTCTCTGGTCCCGCCGCCGCCCTGAAGACTACCATGATTTGGAACCCGACGCGCCGCCGGTCTCGGCAGACGCGGTCGACAAGCGCTAACGGAAAGGATAATCCCGATGGACGTGCGCATTACCCCGGCCCAGCCGATGCCAATCCAGGAAATCGATGTTCGCACCGATACCCGTGATATTCTGGCCCATTCGCGCAAACATTCTGAGAAGGCCGGTTATGCCGACTGGTTGATCGTTGATATTGACGCGCACCACACCGAAACGGTCTCGTGGGGCGAGGTGGTCAAGTTTATTGATGACCCGGTGTTGCGCGATCAGGCGGATACCTATCATCGCGACCGCGTCGGCGCGCCACCTTATGGCCTGAACGGCGATTTGGGCTTGCGCTATCAGGACGTTGGTGGCCGCATCCCGCACCAGTCCGGCATTCGCGAGACCGTAGACGATACCAGCGTGCACCGCGATGTGACCCTGTCACGGCGGGCGATGGACTCGTTCCAACTGGACTACATGGTGCTGTTCCCGACGCCGATGCTGTTCCTCGGTATGCACCCGCAACCCTATATGGAGGTGGTGCTCTGCAACGCCTACAACCGCTGGCTGACCGAGGAAATCCTGCCAGGTGATCCAAAGCTGAAGGCGATGGTCGTAATACCGTTCAACACGCCGGAAGAAGCCTGCAAGACCGTGGAGCGGTTCGGCAAGTGCCCAGGCGTCATCGGCTTTACCGTCACATCGACTCGTTACAAACCGGTGCATTCCAACGAGTATATGCGCCTCTACCGCATGATCGAGGAAACTGGCAAGCCGCTGGGCTTCCACGCCGGCTATCACTGGCAGGACCCGTCACTGGCCACGTGCAACTCCTTCCTGGGCATGCACTCGTTAGGCTTTGTCTGGGCCAATATGGTGCACATGACCAATTGGGTGCTGAATGGCATTCCAGAGCGCTTCCCCGGCCTGAAAACCGTGTGGATCGAAAGCGGCATCGCCTGGGTGCCCTTCCTGATGCAGCGCTTGGACGAGCAATACCTGATGCGCCAGTCCGAGGCACCACTGCTGAAGCGCATGCCCAGCGAGTATATGAACACCAACTGTTTCTACACCTCTCAGCCGCTCGAGAAGGGCAACATGAAGGCCGTGGAATGCACGTTCGACATGATCAAGGCGGAAACTCAGCTGCTGTTTGCCACCGACTGGCCGCATTTCGACTTTGATTCGCCACGCGTGATCTATGACATGCCGTTCCTGGATGAGATGCAAAAACGCCGGATCTTGGGCCTGAATGCAGCGGAATTGTTTGGTCTGGAGGTGAAGCCACACCAGCGTGGCTAGAAAATCGCCTATTCGCATTAATCAGGCCGAAAGGAATAACCGATAGTTGAATTGGGGATGCTAGATGCTCTCTAGTGAACTGGCCCGAGGTGTTCGCAGAACCGGGGGACCAAGCAAAATGCAAGTCAGTGTCTCACCCGAAGGAGCGGTCTATGCGCCCGGAACAGAGGCGTTTTTCCAGCGGATTGGCTATTCGAATCCCGACTTTGATGCGGGCGATTATGTGGTCCGGAACCTGGGTTTCGTCGCAATCTCCCGTCGATCCAGCGACCGGATGATGGTTCGCCTCCGACCCAGTATGGTCAGTGGTCAGGCGCTGGATAGTGCGTTACGCGTTCTGGTCAGTCAGAACTTTGCCCAGGGCGAAATCCAGCATTATGGGCGGGATTGGACGTCGGAAGTTTGGCCAAATGACCCGGCGATGCTGCACCGGTTGGTCGAATTGTGCGAAAAATCCGCCGGTATTAAGGAACCACAATTTGGCGCTAAGGCGCTGCAATTGGATAGTATGGCTGAAACAGACGACAACCCGCTGCGGCCGCTGTTCCAGAAATGGCGGGTCTCGTCCAGCGTCTTTGACGATAAGACGATGCCATTCTTGATCGGTTACGGGTTGGACTACCGCCTAACCGTCATGACGGCGCAAGGCCATGGTGAGCCGATGCGCTTCCAGTATTTCGGCGAAGGCTTCAAATTTTACGATGCCAAGCAGAAAGCCAATATCATCGGCGCCCCAATCGATCACCAGCCAGACCCAGATTATGGCAAATGGTTGCGCGCGCAATACAGCAAGGTGGTCGAAACTGGCAAACCCAGCTTGGATTACGTCACCGCTTGCATCAAGTCAGACGGTGGCCCCGGACGGCGCAGCCGGTATGAGCGGCTGCTGCTGCCTTGGCGCACCAACGACAACAAACTTTTGGTCACCTGTGCATCGATACTGATGTCGACAGAGGCGGAGAGCGGCACGCAGGCCAATGCATCACCCAGCGTCGATGCGTCAGGCAACCTGCCGACCGGCAGCGGCCCGCTCGGCGACAAATCGCGTAATGTCAGCCAACAACTCGCGGCGCGGCATGCGCACTAGCGCCAAATCCAAGTTGCCCAGAGGATGACCAGGGGCGTGAACGCCGAACTGAATATCGGAATAGCCATAGGCGCTGGCAATATTCAGTTCCACCAGTTCGCGCTTGATCATGCTGATGGTCCAATCAGTCTGCCATTGGCTAAAAGCAAACACCCGGCTTACCCGCGGCAGGATGCGCGACAGGCCCAGCCGACGGTATTGCGGATGGAACCAGGTGCTGCCGCTAAAGCAAACTTTACCGGTAACACCAGCTGCCGTCTCGCAGGTGATGTCAAACGGCGGATGGTCCGGCATTCCAGGATTGTAAGCGGCGGTGGAAAAGTCGGCCACGGTAGCGGCGGGATAACCCTGCTGCGGGCGGCGTAAAAGTCGTCCACTTTGGCCCTTTCTGGCGAC
>Ga0055584_100002791_pt1 | contig 17305 bp, 11 predicted proteins | sample OSDHelmetaG_FD_58716 | JGI IMG/M metagenome (GOLD analysis project Ga0055584, IMG submission 58716) | Pelagic marine sediment microbial communities from the LTER site Helgoland, North Sea, for post-phytoplankton bloom and carbon turnover... | ecosystem: Environmental > Aquatic > Marine >... | reverse complement strand
TTTATCAAGAACCCGAAGGCTCACGACCTCGAAGAAGCAGCGCAGCTAAGTAAAAGAACACAATAGAAAAACCGATGCTTAGTTTTAATTCAAATCAATTGACTAAGAACAAACGATGGCTTATTTTAGTCCTTGATTCAAACTATAAATACTTTTGTTACACGGTAATTAGTCTATTAATTTTTCGGCAACTAGAAAGTTACTTAACTGATAATTAATTTAATACGATTCCTTTACGAAGTCTAGTAAATTAACAAAAAATTAAAAAAACAACACACATATTATTCTTTTTAGCAGGAATTATACTGCTACTTCACAATGTAATCCCGCATTTACATCATGAAGAAATGGAGGATTGTTACCACGAAGAAGAACACGGAACAGCTGAAAATTTGTTGGATTGGCTTTTGCTAAGTTTTCATGAAAACTTAGGACACGATCACTTAGAATGCTACTCAAAATACGAGCAGCCAGATATGGTCAGCACTTTTCAGTTGGGCAGCCTAGAACCGCTTATTGTGTTTGTTTGTCCAAAGGTAGTTCCTATTCAAGAACTATCTTTTGTCTATATTTCTGATTTTTCTTTTTTAATAAAAGAACAATTACCAATCGCTTATTATTACCAACCCAATACCGCCCTGAGGGCACCGCCACAATACACTTAGATAAAAATCCACTACATTTTTAAGAAGTGCGACCTATTGAAATTCAATACGGTAGGGCTATGCTATTTTTTATGCTGTGGTCTCGCAAATTGCTGTTTATTAGAAATAGACAGCCTTTTTGCGGTGGAGTCATTCTAATTTTATTAGAAGAATACTACTATGTAATTTATTTAAAGTGTATCAAAATGTTTGAAAAAATTATAAAATTCTCTTTAGAGAATAAATTGCTAGTGCTCATAAGTATCCTAGCATTAATCCTAGCAGGCATCTATTCTGCGGCAAAAATCCCCTTGGATGCCGTTCCAGATATTACCAACAATCAAGTTCAAATCGTTAGTACCGCTCCAACTTTGGCACCGCAGGAGATGGAACAATTAATTACGTATCCATTGGAAGCTGCGATGACTAACATTCCAAATGTAACCGAAGTGCGCTCTATTTCAAGGTATGGTTTGTCTGTGATTACGATTGTATTTGAAGAGAGCGTGCCCGTTATGTTGGCTCGACAATACGTGCAAGAGCAATTAAATATTGCCAAAGCTGCCTTGCCTTTAGGACTGGTTGAGCCAGAGTTAATGCCGATTACAACAGGTTTGGGCGAGATATACCAGTACGTTTTGACGGTGGAAGATGCCTTTGCACACCAATATGATGCAACGGAATTGAGAAGCATACAGGATTGGATTGTCAAACGGCAAATGAATGGAACGAAAGGAATTATTGAGGTAAGTAGTTTTGGGGGCTATCTGAAACAGTATGATGTTGCGCTGCTTCCTAGTGAATTAAAAGTGCATGATTTAACGGTTTCGGATGTGATCGAAGCCTTGGAAGCCAATAACCAAAATAGTGGCGGAAGTTATATCGAGCAAGGCCCTTACTCTTTTTATATTCGAACGGAAGGCGTGCTTGCTGGGATTGATGCAATTCAAGAAGTTTTGGTGAAAAACAAAAATGGAACTCCGATTAAAGTGGGCGATGTTGCGAAGGTTGGTATTGGAAGTGCCAAGCGATATGGAGCGATGACGATGGATGGAAAAGGGGAAGTCGTTGGCGGAATTACCTTGATGTTAAAAGGGGCAAACACTTCGGAAGTATTGCAAAATGTAAGTCAACGGATGGAGGAAATTAAGAAAACATTGCCTGAAGGGGTTTCTATTTATCCTTATCTGGATCGGTCGCAATTAATTGCCAAAACAATTAAAACCGTCGAGAAAAATTTATTAGAAGGCGGTCTGATTGTCGTTTTTGTATTGCTTCTCTTACTTGGTAATTTACGAGCAGGGCTAATCGTTGCTTCTGTGATTCCTTTGTCTTTGTTATTTGCTTTTATAATAATGGATTATTGGGGGATTTCTGCCAATTTGATGTCTTTGGGAGCCATAGATTTTGGAATTGTGATCGATGGGGCTGTTATTATTGTAGAAAGCCTGTTGCATTTGTTACCCATAGGCTATGTCGGCAGGGAGTTGACGCAGGTAGAAATGGATGTGGCGGTACATGAATCTACCTCCAAAATTTATAGGTCAGCCGCTTTTGGTGTTTTAATTATTTTGGTGGTTTTTGTTCCCATATTAACCTTAGAAGGAATCGAAGGAAAAACCTTTGCTCCAATGGCACAAACGGTCGGTTTTGCTTTGTTAGGTTCTATGATTTTGTCGATAACGTATGTCCCTGTGATGGCCTCTATTTTTCTTTCTAAGAAAATTAAAGAGGACAAGGGCTGGGCGAGTAAATTGATTGCTCAAATAAAAAAAATATACCAACCGATCCTAAATCTATCACTCCGATTCCCTTTGGGGACGGTAAGTATCAGCTTAGGTTTATTTATTTTTTCGGCCTTTATTTTTAGTAATTTAGGGGCAGAGTTCGTTCCAACGCTAGAAGAAGGAGACATTGCGATGCAGCAATCCATTAAGCCGGGGAGTTCTTTAAATGAAAGTATACACACCTCTACTATGGCGGAGAAAATTTTGCTCAAAGCCTTTCCAGAAGTGAAGCATGTCGTTTCTAAAATAGGAACAGCAGAGGTGCCAACCGATCCGATGGCGATTGAAGATGCCGATATTATGATTATTCTGAAAGATAAAGAAGACTGGGTTTCTGCTAGTTCCAGAGAAGAGTTAATGTCAAAAATGAAACTGGCTTTGGCCCCGATAAAATGGGCTTCTTTTGAGTTTACACAACCGATTCAATTGCGCTTTAACGAATTGATGACAGGCTCTAAATCCGATATTGCGGTCAAAATATTTGGAGAAGACATTGAAATTCTAAAAAAGAAAGCCGACGAACTCGCCCTTATTATAAAAAAAATAAATGGTGCTAGTGATGTAAAAGTAGACCAGACAGATGGTCTACAGCAATTATCGGTGCAGTACAATAGAACGAAATTAGCCCAACACAGTATTAATGTCAAGGATGTCAATCAAATTATTCGAGCGGCTTATGCTGGCGAGCAAGTCGGTGATATTTTTGAAGAAGAGCGAAAATTTGATCTCGTCGTTCGGGTTGCGCCAGCCTATCGACAAGAATTAAATTTAGAACAATTAACGATTTTAAATAAAGAAGGGCAGGCGATTCCATTGAATGATGTTGCTAGTATTGAAGCTGTAGAAGGACCGATGTTGATTTCTAGAGAACAGGCACGGCGTTTTATTAATGTTGGGGTCAATGTTCGGAATAAAGATGTTGCGACCTTGGTGGAAGAAATCAAAACAGCGGTGGATGAAAGTTTAGATTTGCCTGCTGGATATGAGTTACAATATGGCGGTCAATTTGAAAACTTAAAACGGGCTAGTGATCGTTTGTTGATTGCCGTCCCGCTTGCCTTAGCGCTTATTCTTTTGTTGCTTTATTTGGCTTTTGGTTCTTTGAAAGAAACCTTGATTGTTTTTATGGCGGTTCCGATGTCTGCCATTGGAGGTATTTGGGCTTTGTGGCTGTTGGGAATGCCGTTTAGTATTTCTTCTGGTATTGGCTTTATTGCTTTATTTGGCGTTTCAGTCTTAAATGGAATTGTCTTATTGAGTGCGATCAAGGAATTGAAGCGGAGCAGTTTTGGAAGTTTAAAAGAGTTGCTTAGTGCGGCTTGTTTGTCTCGATTGAGACCCGTTTTGATGACCGCTTCTGTTGCTGCCTTGGGTTTTTTGCCAATGGCCATGTCTACAGGAAGTGGGGCAGAGGTTCAGCGTCCTTTGGCGGCCGTTGTGATTGGAGGATTAATCACTTCTACCTTGTTAACTTTAGTGATCTTGCCGACGCTTTATCATTTGGTTTTTAAACGAGCTTGGGGAAAATCAAGCCTCCTTATTTTGCTATTCAGTATTGGATGGAATCAAAGTAGTTTTGCTCAACCCTTGGAAAATATTGATGCGATTTGTGCTTATGCCATGGCGCATCATCCATTATTAGACCATCAAGATTTGTCCATCCAAAAGGAGGCCTTGAACCGAAAGGCTTTAAATAGCTGGGCTCCCTTGTCTTTAACGTATCAAGGGGGGCAAATTAATTATGATGGTTTTGATTCTTACTTGTCTATTCAGCAGGATATTAGCCCTTTGTTTCGACAAAAAGAAAAAAAAGAACAGCTCGATTTAATTCAGAGTGAAGTAGTTTTTTTGAATGCGGAAAAGAAAATTTTGATGGAAGAATTGCGCTATGATCTAAAATTGATGCACAACGATTGGACGTATTGGAATAGCAAAATAAAGCTCTATGATTCGGTGTTGGAATTGTATCTTAATTTAGAAAAAAACTTGGCTGCTCGATACGAGGCTGGTAAGCTTGATTTGGTTGGTTGGGAGTTGTTTAAGAAGGAGAAAAACCAAATTACTACACATAAAAATAGTTTAGAACACCAGTATAGGCAGCTTGCTAGGAAGCTTAGAGCCGCTGCTTTTTTAGAAGATAGTGTGGATTTTATTGCTACTAATTTAAGTCCATTAGCGGAGGTAGATCGGGCATTGGATTTTGATAATAGTTTATATTTTTCGACCTACAAGGCTCGACAAAAAGTCATCGAAAGGCAGATTTCTTTAGAAAAAATGAAGGCAAATCAACTGTCTTGGAATATCGGCTATTTTGCCCAGTCTTTAGAAAATAAGTTTATTTTTCAAGGCTTTTCGATTGGAGTGGAAGTGTCGATTGATCGACGAGTTAGCAAGGTGCAGCAACAACAATTGTTGTTAGAACAGCAGCAAAATAAACAGAAGGAGGCTATTGAACGCCGTCATTTTCAAGGGCAGTTGCAGGAGGTTCAAGCTAATATCGGTTTTTATAAACAAGCGATTGAAAATTACAAGGCGTTAACCGAGCCCAGACAGCTTCTTATTAAAGAAAAAATAGTGCAGCAATATAGGCAAGGAGCACTTGACATTTTACGGTTTAACCAAATTCAACAACAATTATTGGAGGAGCAGGAAACGTATTTGGATTGGGTGAAAATGCTCAATGAACAAGTCCTTCAATTCGATTATTTGACGCAGTAAAAGAAACATGAATTATGAAAAATATAATAATAATAATGGCTCTTTTTTTAGGGGCTTGTCATTCTGAATCTTCTACATCGACGACTAGTGTGGCGGTAGAGGCGGAAGATGTTTTGTTGGTAAGCGATTTTATGAAGGAGGGTTCTAATGTTAAAATTGGCACAATTTCGACCAAACGTATCGCTCAAACAATTGCCTCTACAGGCGTTTTAGTAATCCCCCCGACGGATCAATATGCTATACATAGCAAAAGCGGTGGCTCAATTCAAAAAATTGCCTACCGATCAGGAGATTATGTAAAAAAAGGCGCTCAATTATTTGTGTTGAGTAATCCTGATTTAATTCCTACGCAGCGGATTTTATTAGAAACAAAATCAGCCTTAAGCTTGGCTCAAAAGGACTTAGCTAGAGAAAAAATTCTTGAAAAAGATGCCGCAACGACTCAAAAAAAACTGGATGAGTCTTTGGCTCAAAAGGAGCTTTTAGAAGCGAAATACAAGGGTTTAAAAGCAGAGTTGCAATTGATTGGAGTCGATATTGAAACCTTGGAAAAAAGCTATAATTTTCAATCTGAAATTATCATTCGAGCACCTCACAGCGGTTTTATTACAAATTTATTCGTACAAAAAGGAAGCTTAGTCAGCCCCGAAGATCAATTGACAACGATTGTGGCGAAGGACAAAATGAGCTTAGAATTAAATGTTTTGTCGAAGTATGTTCCGCTATTGACCAAAGGGCAAAGGGTGTTGATAGAGGTTCCAAATTCGGAGCATTCTTTTTCTGCAAATATTGAGCGATTAAATTCTATTGTGGATCACAGCAACGGAACTTTAGTGGTGTATTGTCAATTGGATACCAAAGAAATGGAAGCTTTAAAGCCAGGAATGTTTGTCAATGGACTGATTAAAGTGAATGATCGGGAAGTGAAGGGCTTGCCACAAGATGCGGTGGTGAAAGAGGGCGAGCAATATTTTGCCTATTTTGTAGAAGGGAATTTTTTGGTTAAAACGCTGCTGGAAGATGTTTTATCTAGTGATGGTTTTATTACATTTAGCAATAAAATACCTTCAAAAATGCTTGTGAAAGGGGCTTATTATGTAGAATAAAGGAAACTGTTTTTAATGTAAGTGCAATCCTCTAAAATAGGATTGTACTTACATTAAACAGTTTATTAGGCAAGCGACTAACAAACTGGTTTTTCTAAAATTTACCTGATGGCTTTAAAAATAAAAAAACTAGCGTCGAGAACGTTCGATTAAAAAGTCCAAACCTTTTCGTTCTTCCAAGGCCGTATTGACCAGTTTACAGAACAAAGCTTGTTCCCAAAATCGGTAATTAGGAGCATCCAAATACGGATTCCCAATAGAAGAAAAACGAGCTTCGTATTTTTGAACGGCTACGATTTCTTCAAAATCAGGATGGTAAGGATTACTTTCAAATAAGCTCACTTGAACAAATCGCCTTTTGTTTTCGTCGCCAACCGTAATCGTGATGCTCACTCCAAATAGGTTCGCTTTGAGCAAGGGCTCTTTATTATAAAAAAGGCTATAATCCCCATTCGACCACGTGATACGATTCCAAAGCCATTGCCACAAAAAGTCATCAATTGCAACCGATCCATTTTGGACAAAATCTCTAAAAGCAGCTTCCCAATAGGCGGGGTCTTCTTTTTGTAATAACTCTTCTAATTCCATATTCTTCTACTTAGTATCTCATATTACGCAAAAAACTTTTAAGGAATATTTTAAATTGATGCTTGTTTAAACAAATCTATTTGAATGTTTAATGGTAAATTTTTAATGCTCTTAGCGTGGCTATAGGCATTAAACCTTAAAAATTTAAACAACACTGTTCAATCGATTCTTAACCTTAGACAACCTAATTAATTTCCTGCATAACATGAGTTAGTATTACTTAATTTGATGTTTGGCAAGAATGCCAATCAAGCGACCATTTTCTTCTACTGGCAAAGCGGTAATTTTATTAGAAAGCATCAGCTCATCGGCTTTCCATAAAGGGCAATTAGCTTGAATTGTTTTAGGGTTTTGGGTCATCATTTCTTTGGCTTTTAGCTCAAAAAAAGAACTGCTTGGAAATTTATTCAAACTTCTACGCAAATCCCCATCTGTAATCACGCCAACAATTTGTTTTGTTTTATCTAAAATGACAATCATTCCAAAAATGCCTTTTGACATACTCACAATGACTTCTTTGACCGTCGTTTCTAAGAAGGCAATCGGCAAATGATTGCGATGCATTTCGGTTCCTACCTCCGTCACTAGTTTATGCCCCAAAGAACCTCCTGGATGAAATTTAGCAAAATCGACTTCCTTAAACCCTCTCAAATGAATCAATACGGTTGCGATTGCATCGCCCATCGCCATTGCTGCGGTCGTCGAAGCCATCGGGACGACAGCAATAGGAGAAGCCTCTTTTTGTACCTGAATATTTAATACCGCAGCGGCATTTTTGGCCAAGGTAGATTCAATATTTCCGACCAAAGCAATGTGTGGCAGCTCCAATTGTTTGATATAAGGTAATATTTGTAAAATTTCATTAGTTTCTCCAGAGTTAGAAATACTAAGAAAACAATCGGAAGGCATTAACATGCCCAAGTCGCCATGAATCGCTTCGGATGGGTGTAAAAAAAAACTTGGCGTTCCTGTACTAGCGAGTGTGGCGGCAATTTTTTTGCCAACCAAACCTGATTTTCCGATTCCACAAACGACGACTCTTCCTTGACAGGAAAAAAGCAGTTCAATCGCTTTGTCAAAGTTTTGATTTAACAAATTAGCTAGTTCTTTGACCGATTCAGATTCTATCTGAAAGACTTGGGTGGCAATTTTTCTTATTTCATTCATAGGATAAAAATACCATCCTTCTAACGAATTCCAATATTAGAAGTACGATTTAAAAAAAAAAGATTACTTTTGTTGAAAGTTAATTCATCTCAACAGTTCATTTACTAGTATATACGTGAAATATTCTTGTTGTTTTAATTAATTTATTGCTTAGGTAAACCAAGGTAGATAAGGACGGTTTTAGCTCAAAATAGCGTGTTAGGCTATCTTTTAAGTCTTTATAATCTTATATTTATTCAAGAGATTTCTATCATTTTGTTCGCCTAATTTATTTTGTTACAAACAATCATTTTTTTTTATTATAAACATCTAATATCATGGGTAGAGGAGATAAAAGGTCCAAGAAAGGAAAAATTAATAGCGGTTCTTATGGAAAGTCACGTTTGACGCAAAGAAATAAAGCTAAAGCTATAGCGAAAGCAAAAGCGGAAGTTAAAACAGCTTAAATCCTTTTAAAGCTCTAACATTATTTTGTTAGGGCTTTTTTTTTGTTAAAACACGATCTTATTCTAGTAGAGGGATAAAACACGACTGGCTAAGGCAAGGCTTTTGAAGCTCAATTTATATTTAAAAACGAATGGATTGCGCCTTTCAACCGAGTGGTTAAGCAACATTCGTTCAAAATAAAATGAATTTTAAATTAGACGATTTGAAAAGGTTAGGAGAGTTGTCCTTTTCAAACCGTCTAATTAATTTAAGAACTATTTGCTACCCAAAGGGTTTAATACTACATCTATTCTTGCCAAAACATCTTCTAAATGAACAATAGAAAGCAGGTTGTTTTGTTTGCCAATGTTGTTTTGGATGTCTTTTTCCAAACGCTTTAGCATATTTCGAGCAATTGCTTTTACGTCCGATTGATCTTTTGGATTTTTCATTAATTCGGACATCTTTTCGAGGTAAGCCCGTTGCAAATTACGGCGATAGACATCAATAGGAATTCCACTGTTCAACTCGCCCCAAATGCCAGCATTGACACCCGTAAATAAATCTACCAAGGTATAAGCACGAACACCTTCCGTTCCTTCAGCTTCGGCTAATCTTGCCAATCTACTTCCTTCAAATAAATTATTAAGCGTTCGTTTTTGTATGCTTAACAAACGATTGACAATACCCGTTGCCTCAATTCTATCCAAAATAGCAGGATTAATTAGCCATTTTGGTGTTTGGAACAACTCTCTATTCAAGAAAAGCATTGCGGCTTGTTGTTTTTCTTTAGGAACGTGAGAAAAAATAGTTCCTTCTTGATCGTAGGTTTTAGTATACTTATAAACCCCACCAACATTTGAAGTGACATGCCCCATGTAACGGTTCATTTGACCAAAAATTTGCTCGTACAATTCTTTCAAATCGCTGTAATCTTTTCCATCTTCTGCCGACCATTCAATTAATTTAGGCAAAATTCGTTTTAAATTAGCGAGCCCCAAAGTACTTGCTTTGACGGCATCGTCTCCTAAATCTTCGGTTTGAGAAGAAGGATCAATGATACGCCATTGCTGTGCTCCAAAACGGAAGGCAGGGTCCGCCGCTTTTTCTTTAATCCATTGGTTGAGTATCGGGCGTTCTTCTGCTGGACTCTTGGCATTAGGAATTGGTTTATAACCATAAGCAATCGACCAAACGTCGTATTCTCCAATTTTTGCGCCTAAGCTTTTTACCCCATCTCCAGGTTGTGCCACGTAATTAAAACGAGCGTAATCCATAATAGATGGTGCTGTTCCATGAGTTGCTGTAAAGGTCGGGGAACGCAAAGAATCGACAGGATAAGCGGTACTAGAACCCATATTGTGTGGCAAACCTAGCGTGTGTCCCACTTCGTGAGCTGCTACAAAGCGAATCAATTCTCCCATAATCGCATCGTCAAACTGAACACTTCTTGCCAAAGGATTAATGGCAGCGGTTTGAATCAAATACCAGTTTCTAAGCAAATTCATCACATTATGATACCACAAAATATCAGACTCTAAAATTTCTCCCGTACGAGGATCGTGTACATGTGGTCCTTGTGCATTTGGAATATCGGTGGTAATGTATCGAATGACCGAATAACGAACGTCTTCAGGACTCCAATCTGGATTTTCTTCTTTACTTGGCGGATCTTTAGCGATGATGGCGTTTTTGAAACCAGCCGCTTCAAAGGCTTTTTGCCAATCGTTGACGCCTTGTTTGAGGTAAGGACGCCATTTTTTAGGTGTTCCTGGATCTATATAATAGACAATTTGTTTTTTCGGCTCTACGAGTTCTCCTCGTTTAAAAGCCGCCATGTCTTTGGGTTCTAAACGCCATTTGGTAATGAAGCGTTGTGTTTCTGCTTTTTGTTTTTCCGAGCTATAATTGGTTTGTTGGATAGAAAAATAGCCAACACGACCGTCATAAAACCTAGGTTGCATTAAGGTTTTTGGTAATAAAATGAAGGATTGATTCATTTCTACCGAAAGGGTTTGTGTCAAGAAATTATCAGGCAATTTTTTACCTCGATAGGTCAAGATATGACGTATTTCGGTATTGCTAGGAAAACTTTTTGTACCTGAAATCAAACTACGTTTGCTGTCTACGCCTCCAATAGCAAAGGTCTTACGTTGACGGTCGTTCAAGGCACCGATTAAAGCAATATCCGTTGTGAAAAAAGGATTCACTTCAAAGACGACTCCTGACATTTTATTGGCAGAACTATCTTTGTTGTAAGCCAGAATATCAAAACTGTGAATAATTGGCTCAAAGTTGTTGTTTTTTAAAGATTTATAGATCGGTTCTTTTTCATCGGCAACACTATGATAAGAAACCGAACGCATTAGAATTTTATCGTCTACTCTCTGAAAACGAATCACTTGTTGCGGGCGAGATTTCATACCCGCACCACCAAAGCTCAGGTTTTTTACGTAACCAGAAATACGGCTGACCACCATAATTTCTTTTTCTAATAAATCCATTGGAAGTTCAAAGTAGTATTTCTCATCTACTTTGTGCGTGGTAATTAAACCCTTTTGCGTCAGTGCTTTTTTGGTAATAACTTGCTTATAAGGTTTGGGCGCTCCTTTTTTTGGAGGTGCTTTTTTCTTAGCGGCAGGCTCTTCGGTTTTTTCTGGTTCTTGCTTTTTTCCTTTCTTTTTTTTCTTTTGTGCATGTCCGTCAAAAGGCATGAGCAACAATGAAAAAGAGAGGATAAAGGAAAATAAAATAGACGTTTTCATAATTTTAACTGTTGTCTCTATTATTAATAATAACTTGGTCCTAAATCATCAATTCTAAGTAAACATAATCAGATTATAAAGAATAGACTATAACTAAATTATGTTTAAGTAGAAGCGTTTAAAAAATGGTAAATTATCTTCGACGATCTTTATTTTTGGATCGTTTATTTTTATCATAATAAGTAGGTGGCTGCTTGCGAATGAATCGAATGAATTGCTGCATGTCTTCGTTTGCGAGTAGCTTTTCTATGGTATTAAAATTCCTAGCGAGTTCTTTTTCACTGAAAAGAGAGTGAATTTTACTGTGACAAACTTGATGTAAAAGCACGGTTGGCGTGCCTGCTCCTCCTTTGCAAATAGGCAGGAGGTGATGTAAATTGGCAGGTGGGGCAATTTCTCTAGCACAAAGGGGACATATTTTTTTTTCTTCCATGCAATTAGATAGGGCTTTATTTTTATAATAAAAATCGTTCTTTGAAAAATCGTGTGGTAATAGTCTAAGCTATTTTTTAATTAGACGGTATGAGTCGTATGTTTAAGAAGAAAGTCGTATGTTTTTTGATAATAAACGACTTATATCCATATTCATAGCTGTTAAAACAAGCTAAGCGTTCTTAAAAGACTAAAAAAGACTAAGAAAGACAAATTGATTTCAATTCGTCTTTCTTAGCGAAGTTATAAAACTAAAATTTAGAATCGTCCACATGATCCAAATAAGCTTGAATAGGTTTGACGACTTCCGCCAAACAACCGTCTTCAAAAGGCGATTTTAAATTGGCTAAATCGACTAAATCTAAGAAAGATTTAGAGCCACCTTCCTTGCACAAAGCAATGTAATCTTTCCAAGCGTTTTCTTTGTCGTCTATACTACGTTGCCAAAATTGGAAGGCACAAACTTGTGCCAAAACATAATCAATGTAATAAAATGGCATTCCAAAAACATGGCTTTGGCGTTGCCAAAAACGCCCTTCTTCTAAATGTTTGTTTCCTGCATAATTTCTAGTAGGAAGGTATTTTTTCTCCAAATCCGTCCAAACCACATTGCGCTCAGCAGGAGTCATATTCGGATTTTCATAGATAATGTGCTGAAATTCGTCAATAGCGACTCCATAAGGTAGGAACAAAATAGAACTCGCCAAATGAGAGAATTTAAACTTCTCGGTGTCTTCCTTGAAGAACAAATCCATCCAAGGCCAAGTGAAAAATTCCATGCTCATAGAATGAATTTCACAAGCTTCGTAAGTCGGCCAAAGATAATCGTATAATTTACCACTATTGCTAGTCGAATAGGCTTGAAAAGCATGGCCCGCTTCGTGTGTTAAAACCGTGATGTCGTGGCTGGTGCCATTAAAATTAGAAAAAATAAACGGCGACTTAAATTTATTTAAAAACGTACAATAACCGCCCGTTTGTTTACCGTCTTTCGCCACCAAATCCATGAGCTCGTTATCGCTCATCAGTTGAAAAAACTCATCGGTTTCATCGGATAATTCTGCATACATCTTGCGTGCTTGCGTTTCCATCCATTTTGGATCGCCCTTAGGCGTTGGATTGCCCGAAGGAAAACTAAAGCCTTCGTCGTAGTAATGGAGCGAGTCCAAACCTAGGCGTTTTGCCTGTTTTTCTAGTAATTGCGTGGCAATCGGCACAATGTGTTCTTGTACTTGCTTGCGAAAGTTGGCGACCATTTCAGCATTATAATCCGAACGCAACATTCGAGCATAGCCTAATTCTACATAATTTTTATAGCCGAGTTCCGTCGCCATTTTGTGGCGCAATTTTATCATATTATCATAAATAGACTCAATATCGTCTGCTTTTTCGGCATAAAAGGCCCATTTGGCTTCCGAAGCACGTTTTCTCGTGTCTCTGTCTTTTGATAATTCAAGCGGGTTGATCGAAGATAAATTGTATTCCTTTCCATCAAACTCAATGACTGCCTGCGCTTTGATTTTTCTATATTGAGAATCTAATTTATTTTCTTCTTTCAAATCCTCTATGATGCTCGGTTCAAAAGATTTTAGGCGCAATTCAGAAATTGTAAATAATTGTGGTCCAAATTCTGCTTCCAATTCCTTGCGAAAAGAAGAGGCCAACAAGGCTCTGAAATAGTTATTCGTATGCTCGTTTAATTCAGGATAGCTGTTATCAAAAAAGCCATTTTCTTCTTCGTAAAAAGAATCGGTTGTATCAATAGAATGCCGCACGGTTGCTAAAGAATACATAGAATCAAAATCACTTCTTAAAGTATTGATAGCTAAAATGGCTTCTTTTTGAGCTTCAAAAGTAGTCGCATTCTGAAAGGTTTGCAACTCTTTTATAAATGAATTTTGAAAGGTTTCGACGCTAGGGCGTTGGTAGGTGAAGTCACTAAATTTCATGCTTAGTATAATATTAAAATGTAAGAGCGTAATAATACGTGGTGTTAACAATCGTCGTATTATCTACTTAATAGGAGTGGAAAAAGAAAGAGAGAAGAAAGCCATTTTAGGCATTTCTTCTCTTTTAAAGTTAAGTTTTTAGACAAACAAAAAGAATAAAAAACACTTTTAAACCTATTTTAGTTTTATATAATAAATTTAAAGATGATTTATTTGCTAGATTCTTTAAATTGTTTAATCCCACATTCAAGGAAATCAATGTACTCTTTTTCATCAGGTGTATAAGCAACTGGCGTATTTAAAACTTGCTCATTTGTATTGACCAAAACGTAGTAAGGTTGTGATTGAATGACAAAGTTTACGGCTTGAAATTCAGCCCATTTATTCCCCACATTACGCAGTTTTTTACCAGAAGGCGTTACTAATGTTTTTTCTAAAACCTCGCTATCATCGACATATAAAGAAACCAAGACATATTCATTCCGAATAAGATCATTTACTTCTTTTTTCGTCCAAACATTGTCTTCCATTTTACGACAGTTGACACATCCATGCCCTGTAAAGTCAATTAATAAAGGTTTGTTTACTTTTTTAGCATAAGCTAAGGCTTCGTAATAATCGTGGAAACATTCGTCTAAGGTAGCAGGACAATCACAAGGTTTGATATAAGAATAACAAACCGCAGGAGCCAAACCACTTAATAAAGAAGGCGTTACAAATGTATTATCCGCATTGGTCATAAACCCAGAAAAAATGTAAACGGTTAATGCTGTTATAAGGACAGCAAAGCCTTTTCTTGGCGTCGATATTTTTGCTTGAGGATTATCATGTGGAAACTTGATGAGCCCAAATAAGTAGAGAGCCATCAAAGCGAATATAATGCCCCACAATACAATGAATAATTCATAAGGCAAAATGCCCCAATGCTGTGTTAAATCGGCTGTAGATAAGAATTTAAGTCCTAAGGCTAATTCTAAGAAACCTAAAACAACTTTCATCGTTGTCATCCAACTACCCGAATTGGGCAAAGATTGTAACCAACTAGGAAAGGCAGCAAAAAGAGTAAAAGGCAATGCGAGTGCAATCGAAAAGCCTAGCATCCCAACAGCAGGAGCAAAAAAGCCTTCTTTTACCGCTTCTACTAATAACGTTCCTATAATCGGTCCTGTACAAGAGAAGGAAACCAAACAAATAGAGAACGCTCCAAAGAAAGAACCAAGAAGTCCACCTTTCATAGACGCTTGATCTGCTTTGTTTGCCCAAGAAGTAGGCAGGCTAATGTCAAAATAACCAAAGAAAGAAAAGGCAAATATGGTAAATAAAGCGAAGAAGGTTAGATTCATTAACCAATGAGTAGACAATCGGTTGAGTGCATCCGCCCCAAAAAGGATGGTTACCAATAGACCTAAAGCAACATAGATGACAATGATAGAAGATCCAAAAATCAAGGCATTATTGATGCTTGCACGTTTGCTTTTTTTCTTGCCTTTTGAGAACAAGGCAACCGTCATCGGAATCATTGGGAAGACACAAGGAGTTAGTAAAGCAACTAAACCACCTGCAAATCCGAGTAAAAATATCGTTAACCAACCCATGTTCGCAACATCGGCAGTCTTGTTAACCGAATCGCCTGTTTCTCCATCACAGTTGCCAATCGGATTTAAGTTACTTGCTTTTAAGGATGGATTTTCTGGATTATAAATACCATCTTTAGCATAAGGATCAAAACCATTATCTGCTGTAAGGTCTGTCGCAGGAGGCGTTGTCGGTGCTTGAATTGCGCCAGTAAAACTATAGTAAAATTCTACATCACTAGGAGGCATACATTTACTAGCATCGCAAGTCATGTAGTTCAAATAGCCTGTAACAGGAACCTGAGGATCTTCTACTTTGATGCGTTGTGTGATGGTGAATTCGTGTTTGTATTTCGTCAATTGCATATCAAACACATCATCCATCATCTGCAATTTGTTGGCTGGTTCACTGACGGTCTCTACATTGGAAATTTCTTTTACGACCGCTTTTCCATCAAAGTTGATGTTGGTGGCAACAGGACCTTCGTCACTTTCTAAAGTCTGAGAATAGACATACCAACCTTCACTAATCATTGCTTTGGCAATTAAATCGACTTCCGTTTCTGAAACTTTTTTGAACTCGATCACCCAAGTGACAGGATTATCTGTATCAGCACTTGGACTAGGAATTGGTGTTTCTATTTCTTTAGCAGTAGGAAATTCATCAACAAGAGCAGGTTGAGGCTCTGTTTCCGTAGTGGCTATATTCTCTACAGGTTCTTCCGTTTGGTCCTTTGTTGGCGGTGTTACTGTTTTTATTAATGAAGCAGGCACAAATTCAAATTCGACATCGGTAGGAGGTCTACATTGACTGGCATCACAAGCCATGTAAGTCAAGTAACCTGTGACAGGTTTGTTGAGGTCTTTGACGGTAATGATTTGTTTGATTGTTAAGTCCTTTTTGTACTTGGTGACATCCATATCGAAGATATCATCGTAACCAGCGACTTTATAAGAAGCATTACTTGTTTTTTCAGTTGCTTTTCCTTTTTTTGTTTCATTGCTAGACTCAAATTTGATACTTGTCGCAACAGGACCGTCATCGCTGGCTAAAAACTGAGAATAGGTGTACCAGCCCTCTTGGATTTTAGCTTTGAAGGTTATTTCAAATTCATTGCCACCAAGGGATTGGGCTTCCCAGGTATACTTAACGGGTGAACCTTGTGCCAGTAGGCAAACAGAGGTAAGGCAAAGTAATAAAAAAGTGGAAATAAGGTGTCTCATATAATAGTTATTATAAAGTAACAAAAAAAGAAATTTATAATTCTTACAGAACAAAAATAGTAAAAAATGCTAAGCTACAGCTTCTTTTGAAGAGGAATTAAGGGGTTCTTTTGGGAAAGGCTTATAAATATATGAAGATATTTCAATATAAGCCTGTTAGTTTTACTTAAAAGGGATCTTTAACGTTTTTTTAATTGTAAAAGCCATTTTTTTAGTTGGTTGTGGCAAAAAAAAAGGATGAAGCTAGAAGCCTTATCCTTTTTGATTTTGCTTAGAATAGCAAATTTATTTTAAGGTAATTTCAAAAGGTACGTCACTAGGAGGTAGGCATTGTTCGTCGTTACAGGACATAAATGTAATGTAGCCTTTGAATTTTTCCGATTTTTGAGCGCTTACTTTTTGAGTAATAAGGAGCTGCTTTTTATATTTGACAATATTCATGTCAAACATATCATCAAAGCCAGATACTTTATGCCCCGTTTCGGTTGCTTTTCCTTCTAAGTTAATTCCTTCATTTTCTTCTAGTATAATTTGGGTACGAATAGGCCCCTCATCGCTTTCTAAGTATTGAGAATAAATATACCAGCCCTCATTGATGGTTGCTTTCATGGTAACGACGTATTCATTGGGCGCTGTTTTTTTGCTTTCAAATGTCCAAGATACAATGTCGTTTGTTTGAGCAAAACTTAAGGTAGTCAAGGTTATAAATAGAATAGAAAAAAGATATTTCATAATTGATGGTTTATGTTTTTACTGGTAATAATTGTTTAATCACAACAGATAAGTACATAATATGTTTTCAGACCCAGAATATTATGCCAATATTAATTCGAATCAAGCGCTAAATTGATTCCTTTGAAAGGACAAACCAAGTAATCGTTTATTTTAAGCCATTGAGTTTGATTTAAAATTAAGCATCGGTTTT
>Ga0055584_100002788_pt1 | contig 17323 bp, 19 predicted proteins | sample OSDHelmetaG_FD_58716 | JGI IMG/M metagenome (GOLD analysis project Ga0055584, IMG submission 58716) | Pelagic marine sediment microbial communities from the LTER site Helgoland, North Sea, for post-phytoplankton bloom and carbon turnover... | ecosystem: Environmental > Aquatic > Marine >... | reverse complement strand
ATTATTATATTTTTTATTTAGAACTATTCTAATTAATAATATTAGAATTATTCTAGTTTAGAAAGGACCTATCATGATAAAAAATATACCTAATGTAACATTTCAAACAAGAGTACGTGATGACTCTTTAGGGGGAGACAACCCATTTAAGTGGGAAGTGAAGACCTCCTCTGACTATTTTTCAAACAAAAGGGTAATACTCTTTTCCCTACCAGGTGCATTCACTCCGACCTGTTCCACATTTCAACTTCCTGACTTTAACAACTTGTATGATGACTTTAAAAAACTTGGAATTGACGAAATATACTGTATTTCTGTAAATGATTCTTTTGTAATGAATGCATGGGCTAAACACCATGATATTGGTAAAGTTAAAGTTATACCGGATGGTAGTGGCGAATTCACTAGAAAGATGGGAATGCTTGTCAATAAAGATAATCTTGGTTTTGGCCTAAGATCTTGGAGATATGCCGTAATAATTGAAAATAATAAAATTATACAAAGTTTTGTTGAACCTGGGTTCAAAGATAATGCTGAAGATGATCCTTACGGTGTTTCCGCCCCACAAAATATATTAAAATACTTAGAAGAGGTTTCTAAAGTTGCTGTATAAAATCTATCTTGAGTAATATTCAATTACTAGATTGGGTTCCATTACAACAGGATATGGGACCTCTTCTAGTTTTGGCCCTTTAAGAAAGGTACCTTTTAACTTGTCATAGTCTACTGAAATATATTCTGGGGTGTCTCTTTCAGTCGAACTAATGGCTTCTAACACTATAGGAATCTCTCTACTCGATTCTTTAATTTCTATAACGTCACCATCTTTGACTGAGTATGATGGAATGGATAATTTTTTCCCGTTTACGAGAACATGACCATGACTAACAAATTGTCTAGCTGCAAAGACCGTAGTAACAAACTTCATTCTATAAACAGCCGCATCTAATCTTCGCTCTAATAATTGTATTAGATTTTCACTAGTATTACCTTTTAAGTTTGACGCTTTAAAAAAGAGATTTCTAAATTGTTTTTCAGTGATGTAACCGTAATGTCCTTTGAGCTTTTGCTTTGCCATTAGCTGGATACCAAAATCTGAGGGTTTTCTCCTTCTAATTTGACCATTTAAACCTGGAGGGTAATCTCTCTTATTAAATGGACTTTTGGGTCTTCCCCATAAATTACACCTTAACCTTCTATCTATTTTATATTTTGATTTAAGAATTCTAGTCATATTGTAGGTGAATATACTTATTAAATTACTTATGTCAAATTTATTTGCCTCTTTTTTTTAGTGCTTTAAAAATCCCAATCAAAATTTTTATGTCATCACTTGTTAAATCTATTTTATTAAAAATATTCATAATTTTTTGGGTCATTATCTTTTTTCTTTCTTTAACTAAAAAAAAATCTTTTTCCTCAAGATCATTGATAAGAAGGTTCATAAAGTTAATAAATTCCGATTTTTTTGCTGTATAGGGTCTTTTATCTACACCCTTTGTTTTATCTCCAAATTTTGAAATCTCATAACAAATCAAATTTACAGCATGTGATAAGTTTAAGGATGAAAACTTTGTATTAGTATCAATCTTTAAAACATAATCACATAAAGCAATCTTATCATTATCCAGCCCACTTCTTTCTGGACCAAATACGACTCCAATTTTATTTTTTGTATTATCTAAAAAATTTGAAAGATGACTAAAGCTAATAGTCTTTTGCTGGATAGATCTTATTCTATTAGTCGTTGCTATAATTATATTAAAGTTTTCAATTGCCTCATCGAAACTTTCATACACTTTAGTTTTATTTATAACAATATCTGCCCCAGCACTAACCGGTCTAATTTTTTCATGATCCAAGTCAAATTCTGGGGAAACTAATACTAATTTTTTTAAATTAAAGTTTAACATTGATCTAGCCACCGCACCAAGATTTTCAGGAAGTTGGGTGTTTACCAATATAATTTCTGGTAAGTTCTTCAATGTTTGCATATGCTTATTTAAATTTTAGAAGATGGTAAGTAATGCTGTCATGTAAGGCTATGTATGATGCATCAATAACATTATGAGAGACTCCAATAGTAGACCATTTTTCATTTTTGTTAGAAGATTCAATTCTTACTCTTACTAAAGCATTAGTACCATCTTGAGGCGTCAAGATTCTTACTTTATAGTCAACTAAATTTAAATTCTTTATTCTAGGATAAAACTTTATCAAAGCTTTTCTCAGAGCTATATCTAAAGCATGAATAGGTCCATTACCCTCTGCAGCACTATAAAATTCATTTTTTTCAACAAATATTTTAATTCTAGCTTCTGAAATTGGAACGAATTTGCTATCAGAATTTCTTCTCTTTTCATCAGAAACTTTAAAGCTTTCAAGACTATAAAACTCTTTAAATTTTTGAAGTGATCTTCTTGCTAAAAGTTCGAAACTTGCCTCTGCACCATCATATGCGTAACCCAAAAATTCTTGATTTTTCACAATTTCTAAGAACTTTTTCACTCTCATATCATTTTTTTTAATTTTTATTTTAAATTTTTTTAACCTATTTATTATATTTCCTACACCTGACTGATTTGAAACAACAAGCACTCTATTATTTCCAACCTTTTCAGGATCTATATGCTCATAAGATTTTGGATTTTTTTCTACTGCTGAAATATGCAAACCACCTTTATGCGCAAATGCTGCAGAACCTACAAAAGGAAGATTTCTTGGTGATTGTCTATTTAATGTTTCGTCAATAAATCTACTTGCGTTGGTTATTTTATTTAATTTACAACTTAATTTACATTTAATTTTCATTTTGAGAATTAGATTTGCAGCTACATTAACTAAATTTGCATTTCCACATCTTTCACCTAAACCATTAAAAGTACCTTGAACTTGAGTAACACCCAACCTTACAGACTCAATAGAATTATAAGTAGCATTGTCTGTATCATTATGAAAATGAACCCCCAGTGATTTCTCTGGGATGATCTCTTTAACTTTATTTAAAATATCCTTTAGTTCAAATGGCAATGTACCTCCGTTTGTATCGCACAATACTATCCATTTTGCACCACTTTGATATGCTTGTTTTATCGATTCTAATGCATAGTCCTGATTATTTTTAAAACCATCAAAAAAATGTTCAGCATCAAACATTACTTCGTCCAATCTTCTTGAGGCATACAAAATAGTATCATGAATCATCTGAATATTTTGCTTAAGTGAAATTCTTAAAGCATTTTTAACATGAAAATCCCATGTTTTTCCAACAAGACATGCTGTTCCGACACCTGAGTTTAAAACTGCGTTCAAATTAGGATCATTGGCAGCACTTTTTCCGTGTTTTCTCATCATACCAAATGCAACGACTTTTGTACTTCTCGACTTAGGAAGAGATTTAAAGAATTTATCATCTGTTGGGTTAGCACCTGGCCAGCCACCCTCAATATAGTCCAATCCCATATCATTTAAGATTTCTAATATTTTTAGTTTATCATTAAAACTAAAATTTACACCTTTACTTTGAGCGCCATCCCTTAGAGTGCTATCATACAATTTAACTATGCTTTTAGTCACTATTAACTTTTATCCTATCAACTATTTCTTTTAGATTAAGTAAAGTTAGAAGAGTATTCATACTTGGTCCAAACTGCTTACCTGTCAAAATAATTCTAAGTTTAGTGTAAAGTTCTTTTGGTTTAATGTCACATTTTTCTAATATTTTTTTTGTCCACTCTGCCCATGTATTTGAATTAATTTTTTCTGGCAATTCATCAAGAATAATTTTTTTTAAACCATTATTTAACTTAACCTTATCTTCTAATATTAACTGAGAGTTGATTATTTCGTACCAATCTTCAGCCTCTTTAATGTTATCAATATTAGATTTAATAACTTCCCAAAAATTTTCATTAAAGTGGGGGTTAGTATTTTTTTTCAATTCCTTGAAACTTATTTCTTTTAAGTATTTAGAGTTTAACCTTTGAAGCTCGTTTGGAGCATAAAATATAGAATTCTTAGAAAAAATTTTAAGGTCAAACTCTTGGATCAATTTATCTATGTTCATTATACTTTCTATTGACCTACTTGTACCTATTTTACTTAGATAATTAGTTATAATTATGGGCAGGATATTATCAGATCTAAGTTGATTGATTGAGTCTTTTCCCGTTCTTTTTGAAAGACCCTCACCTGAGATCGACTTAATTAATGGAAAATGACCAAACTCTGGTATTTTTGAATCAAGCATTTTAAATAATTGAATCTGTGCTGCTGTATTTGTTAAATGATCATCACCTCTCATTATATGAGTTACATTTAAATCAGCATCATCAACCACAGATGTGATTGTAAACAAAGGTAGCTCGTCCGAACGAAAGATAACAGGATCAGATATCGATAAGTTTTTAAAAATTACCTTATTATGAATCTTATCTTCCCAAGTAATTAACTCGTCATTTAGTTTAAGGCGCCAGTGTGGTTTTTTACCAGATGAAACAAGTGAACTAATTTCAGATTTTTTTAGTTTTAGTGATGATCTATCATATATTGGAGGTTTACCTTGTTTCAATAAGATCTTCCTTTTCAAAGAAAGTTCTTCCGCTGACTCAAAACAAGGATATATAAATTCTTTTTTTTTTAAAAAATTAAATACATCCATATATTTCTTCATTCTTTCTGATTGTTTAAAAATATCGAAATAGTCTATATTCAACCACTCTAAATCAGAAATAATTGATTCCGTATATTTTTGACTGGAACGCTCTAAATCAGTGTCATCTATTCTTAAAAAAAATTTAATATTATTTTTCTTAGCAAATAAATAATTTAAAAGTGCAACTCTTAAATTTCCAATATGTAATAATCCTGTGGGGCTTGGAGCAAATCTCAACATTTAATATCTCATCATATTTCAAATTTGTTAGTAATTGGAAACCGTCTATCATTCGCTAACGCCATTTTAGTTAACTTTGGACCGATTGCACTCTGATATCTCTTAAATTCTGAATTTTTAATCATTTTCCAAATTTTTACAACTAATCCTTTTTTAAACCCTTTATTTATTATTGATTGTAAATCTTTATTCTCATCAATTAACATTTCAAGAATTTGATCAAGAATTTCATATGGAGGAAGACTATCAGAATCTTTTTGATTAAGTTTTAATTCTGCAGTAGGTTCTTTACTTATTATATTACAGGGAATCATATTTTTGCCCTGTGAATTAAAATTATTATTATTTATCCAATTACATAAATCATACACCCTGGTTTTGTAAAGATCTTTCAAAAGAGCAAACCCCCCGCACATGTCACCATATAATGTAGCATAGCCTACAGAATATTCCGACTTGTTTCCAGTAGCAATTAGTAATGCGTTAGTTTTGTTTGAGATTGCCATTAATAACAGGCCTCTTAATCTAGATTGAAGGTTCTCTTCTGTAGCATCGTTTGGTAAATTTTTAAAATATGGATCAAGTAATGTAATTATTGATTTTCTTAAACTATCAATATTTAGCTTTCTTAATTTTATATCAAAATTTCTGGATAAGTTATTAGCATCTTGTTCACTTTCTTTAGATGAAAAAATTGTCGGAAGATAATAAGGTTGAATATTTTTTGGTCCAAATGTTTTTGCTGCAATAGCTAAACAAAGGGCAGAATCAATTCCACCAGATAAACCAATTATAAAAGAATTAAAGTTATTCTTATCTGCATAATTTTTAAGACTTAAACTTAAAGCATCAAATAAAATCTTATTTTGATTGATTTTTTGTTTAGATATTTTTGGAGATTCAGTATTTATAATCTGATTAGATTCACTAAAAAAACTTTGTTGTGAAATTATGTTACCCAGTTTATCCATTAAAAAAGAACCACCGTCAAAAATTAAATCATCCTGAGATCCAACTGAATTAAGGTAAATTAATTCAGAATTTGAATTAATAGCATTCTTTTTTGCAACTTTTTTTCGGATTTTATCTTTTCCAATTTCATAAGGAGAGGCATTAATAGAAATTATTAAATCAATATTTTCAGTTTTAAAACCTTTGTTTTCTCTCCACATATCTTCACAAATAAGAAACTTAATTCTTTTTCTTTTTAGATTTAAAATATTCTCAGAATATTTATTATTAACTGAAAAATATCTTTTTTCATCAAAAATACCATAGTTTGGAAGTTTATTTTTAGTAAATTCTTTTATAATTTTTCCAGATCTAATTAAAAATAAGATATTGAAAATTTTTTTTTTTTTATATGGAATACTTAAAGCAAAGATTGTTTTTTTATTTTTTGTGATTTCGATAGTTTTATTTTTGTAAATTTCAACATTTTTAAGAAAATCATCCCTAAGAATTAAGTCACCTGGAGGATATCCAGTTAAAGCAAATTCAGGTGTAATAAATAAATCACAGCTCTCATTATTTGCTTTAAAATATAATTTTTTTAACTTTTTGAAATTATTCTCAAAATCACCTAAGTCAGTTTGAATTTGCGAAGTAAAAACTTTTATAACTTGCTCCTAATTATGTTAGATTTTTTTCAAAAATGAAGCAATTAAAAATGCTAACTCTATAGATTGAGATGCATTCAAGCGAGGGTCACAATGAGTGTGGTATCTACTACTAAGATCTTTATCCGAAATTTTTTGCAAACCACCAATACACTCCGTTACATTTTGACCAGTCATTTCAAGATGTATACCACCTGCATATGTTTCTTCTTTTTCATGAATTTTAAAAAAAGATTTTACTTCATTAAGAATATTTTTAAAATTTCTAGTTTTATAGCCACTTTTAGACTTTTCAATATTAGCATGCATTGGATCTGAAGACCAAACAACATGAAGTTTAGCATTTTTAATTTTTCTAAGAATGTTTGGGAAAATTTTCTCTATTTTACTTGCTCCCATTCTTACTATTAAAACAATCTTACCTTTTTCGTTATTTGGGTTTATTTTTTTTATAACTTTAATTAACTCTATATAATCTGAAGTAGGTCCAACCTTTATACCTATAGGATTGCTAATACCTCTACAAAACTCAACATGCGCTCCATTTAGCTGTCTCGTTCTATCCCCAATCCAAACCATATGAGCAGATGTGTCATACCAATCTCCTGTTGTGCTATCTATTCTCGTGAAAGCAGTTTCGTAAGGAAGTAAAAGTGCTTCATGAGATATAAAGAAATTAGTTTCAGATAATTGCCTAACATTCTTATTTGTTATACCGCATGAGCTCATAAAACTTAGGCATTCTGATATCCTATCAGCTAAAAGTTTAAATTTTGATCCTTGTTTTGATTTTTTTACAAAATCTAAATTCCACCTTTGTATTCTACTTAAATCTGCGTAACCACCATATGCGAATGCTCGGAGAAGGTTTTGGGTTGAGGCTGCTTGATTATAAGCCATAACCATCCTATCAGGGTTATGTTCTCTTGAGTCTTCATTAAATTCAATTCCATTTATCATATCTCCAAGATAGCTTGGAAGTTCAACATCATTCTTCTTTTCAATTGGTGATGATCTGGGCTTTGCAAATTGTCCAGCTAATCTACCTACCTTTGTTATTGGAACACCAGAGGCAAACGATAAAATGACTGACATTTGTAAAATAACTCTAAAAATATCTCGAATGTAATTAGGATGAAATTCAGCGAAACTCTCAGCACAATCACCCGCCTGTAATAAGAATCCTTTACCATCACTACACATTGATAAGCTTTCTTTTAAGTCTCTAACTTCACCTGCAAAAACAAGTGGCGGAAGTTTCTTAAGTTTTTTTATGACATTCAGAAGTTTAGATTTGTCTAGATAGTTGGGTTGATGTAAAGCAATTTTTCTTTCCCAAGAAAAAGGTGTCCATTTTTGAGTCATAACTATTAATATCTTATAATATTTATAATTTCTATTATTTATTTTAAGGTAACAATTTCCTCAGCACTTGTTGGATGAATACCAATTGTTTTGTCAAACTGGTTTTTTTTTAGACCGTTAACAATCGCAACTGAAAAACCTTGAACTATTTCAGCTGATCCATCACCAACATAATGTAAACCTAAAACTTTGTCCGTCTTTTTATTTACAACTAATTTTATAAAAACTTTTTCTTTTATTTTTGATAATGAATATTTGAGTGGTCTAAAACTTGACCTGTAAATATCAATTTTTTTATATTTTTTTTTCGCTTCCTCTTCAGAGAGACCGACATATGAATAATTTGGGTTGCAAAATACAGCTGTTGGGATGTTTTTGTACTCGAATGATTTTTTTTCCGATGATTTAAGATTATTTACAAAAACCATTGCTTCAGCTATAGCTACTGGAGTTAACTGAATTCTATCAATCACATCTCCAATTGCGAATATATTCTTTGCTAATGTCTTGAAATATTTGTCAACAATTATCGAACCATTTTTATTAATCTTAACATCAGTATTTTCTAGATTAAGGTTTTCGGTGTTAGGAACCCTTCCAACTGCTTCCATAACTAAATCATATTTCTCTTTTTTTTTTGTATTATAAGATACGTCGAACTTACCTTTCTGATATGAAATCTCTTTAGGAAATTTCTGAGTCAAAAATTTCACCCCCTTATCACCCATTTGTTTCATTATTTCAGTTGCCACTTCCAAATCAAAACCTTTTAATATTTTATCGCTTCTAGTACAAACTGTTGTATCTACTCCCAATCCGTTAAAAATTGAGGCAAATTCTACCGATATGTAACCACCTCCCAGAATCAAAACATTCTTCGGTAATTTTTTTATATCAAATGCCTTATCAGAATTAATTATATTTTTTCCAGCAGAAAAATTCATAATTCTTGGTTTTGAGCCAACTGCTATAAGGATTTTTTTTGCTTTAATAATTTCTCCACCGACATTTAATGTTTCGTTATCTATAAAACTTGCTTCTCTTTCAAATATTTTTACCTTAGAATTTAAAAGCAGGTTAAGGTAAATTTTATTCAATCTTCGAAGTTCTTGCTTCTTATTTGACACTAGTTTTTTCCAATTAAAACTTGGTTTCTTTGGATTCCATCCGAATGATCTCATAATTTCAAATTCGTTACTGAAATGAGAGGCGTAGGAATACAATTTCTTTGGAACACAACCCCTATTAACGCATGTTCCTCCCAAAGACCATGATTCGGCTATACCAACTTTTAAACCTTTCGAACCAGCTACTCTTGCAGCTCTTACTCCTCCTGAACCCGCACCGATTACAAATAAGTCAAATTTTTTAATCATACTAAAAATTCCAGTTAACAAATTTAGTTTCAAGAAATGGTTCAAGTGTTTGAAGTGATCCCTCACGACCTATTCCAGATTCCTTCACTCCTCCGAAGGGGTTTAAATACGTTGATATTTTTCCAGAATTTACTCCAAACATTCCATATTCTAAGTCACCAACTAATGACCAAATTCTTCTTGGATTTGTTGTAAAAAAATATGATGCTAATCCGTACTCTGTATTATTAGCCATTTCCACAACCTCCTTATCATTGTCAAAAATTAAAATAGGTACGACGGGACTAAAGTTTTCATTTTTGAAAACTAACATATTTTGTTTGATATTAGTTAGTATTGTTGGTTTAAAAAGTAAAGAGTTGGGCTTATGTAACTTTCCCCCAAATTCAATTTTTGCACCTTTATCAAGTGCATCCTGGATATGATTTTCCACCTTTTCAAGAGCTTGCTTAGATATGAGAGGGCCAATATCACAATCTTTTAAACCAGAGCCAATTCTCATTTTTTTCAATCTATTTTTAAGTTTTATTAAAAAATCTTCATGAATTTCTTTGTTAAGGAAAATTCTATTTGCTGATATACATGTTTGGCCAGCATTTCTAAATTTTGCATTTATTAAACCTTCAATTGCTAAATCAATGTTAGCATCTGAGAAAACTATAAAAGGAGCGTTTCCACCAAGTTCTAAAGAGATATTCTTAATTGTTTTTGAACTATTTTTCATCAATAACTTGCCAACTTTTGTAGAACCAGTAAATGTTATTTTTTTTACCGTTGGATTCTTTGATAGTATATTACCTATAACTTCTGGTTCACCATTCACAATATTGAATATTCCCTTAGGGAATTTTGCTTCAATTGATAGTTCCCCTAAAACTAAAGCAGTTATTGGTGTTAGTTCCGATGGTTTTAAAACTACACAACATCCTGCAGCTAATGCTGCACATACTTTTCTTGTTACCATTGCAAGAGGGAAGTTCCATGGCGTGATCGCTGCCACAACACCAACCGGTTCTTTAATGTAAAACATCCTTTTCGTCTGCTCAGGTGACTCAAATATCTTTCCACAGTTTCTAAGACACTGATTTGCTGACCACTCAATAAATGATGCACCATATTCCACTTCCACTAAAGATTCTCTTAATGGTTTGCCGCATTCTCTTGTAATAATTTTTGCAATACTTTTTTTATTCTTTAGTACTAGTAAATAGAATTTTTTTAAATAATTACTTCTTTCCTCCGCAGAAGTTTTCTTCCACTTCTTAAATGCATTTGCAGAGGATTTTATTGCTTCTAATGTTCCAGTCTCTTCTGCATCATATATTTCAAGGATCTTTGAATTATCAAAAGGATTTATAACATCAAACGTTTTTTTATGCTTTACCCATAAACCGTTAATCAAAGAACCATATCTCTTTTTCATATTATATATATATATTAAAAAAATAAAAAAAAAAGGGGTGTTACCACCCCTTTTTTTGCAGTTAATGGAAAGCAAGCTTGCTAAAACTAATAACGACATATATAAATAAAATTTACTAGTTTTTTAAAAATAAATGAAAATTATCTAAAACCTCAGTAAAATCTTCTATTTTAATTCCATTTTTTTTAGTTTTTATTAATGACTTTTCTAAAATAGTAGCTCCTAAATAACTAAGCTGAATTGAAAAGCCTTTAACAAAATTATTTCCATTACCTCCTGATGATGAACATATAAGTGTTTTTTTTCCATCAAAACCTTCTTTCCAGTCATCACCTATTCTACTAACCCAGGCAATCATATTTGTAATAATAGGTGAAATACCTCCATTATACTCTGGGCTACACCAAATTGTAGCATCTGAAGAGACAAGCATTGACTTTATTTCAGTAATCTCTTTGGGAAAGTTATTTTCCTTTTTAATTTCAACTTCTAATGATGGTGTAAATAATGGCAGGTTTAGATCTTCTAAGGAAATGATTTCACAAGATAAATCAGGCTTTTTTTCAAGGTAAACTTTTATCTGTTCTGATAGATCAAAGTTACTAAATGGTGTTGCTGATATAATTAATAATTTTTTCATCTGATGATAATAGTTTCAGTTTAAATCTAATGCAAATTTTTTTAGAATCTCTAAATCTATATATTTAATAATTTCAATGCTAGTAGATGACAGTATTATCTTAGGTGCATAACCTTCTTCATAAGCTTGAAACCACCTTCCAGCACATAAGCACCATCTATCACCTTCTTTTAATCCAGGAAATGCTACCTCTTTCTTTTGTGTAATCAAATCATTCCCATTTTTAAATGAAAAATCTAAAAACCTTTGATCAACGTGTGCACAGACTATGTGCTTTCCATAATCTCCAACAACACTTTCACAGCAACCATTCCTTTTAAACCCAGTCAATGGATCTTTTGAACATTCAACTAACTTATTACCGAAGAAATTTTTTTTCATAATTTTTTTCCCATTCTTAAGTGTAACCCAATACTTTTAATCAAGAATTCTTTGCCTAAAATTTTATAATTATTTTTCTTGTAAAAATCTACTGCATCTATTCTAGCGTTACACCAAATTGTGCTACCTTTACCTCTACTTTTATTTGAATTATCAAACTCAATTTTTTTCAAAAGTTTTGAACCATAACCCATTTCTCTAAACTTCGACAATGTAAACATTCCTCTTATTTGGTATTTATTATAACCAACTTCTTTGATTAAGGTTAAACCAGAAACAACTTTTTTGTTAATAAATAGTAAATAATGTTCTGTATCTTTTTTGGAGTCCTCTTTATAGAATGCATGTTTTTTTTGGTTTGAGTTATACAAAGCGATTATTCTAAATTTTTTTATATAATTAGCTGAAACTTTTTTTATTAAAAAATCTTCATTATCATCTATTGGATCGTAACCATGAGATCCAAATGGATGACACCTTAAAATTCTGAAAAAACTTTTTTTTAATGCCTTAAAAAAACTAAATTTTCTGAAAGCTTCTAAAGTATACTCTGAACAGCTTGGTGTAAATCGACAGTTACCGAAAAAAAAACGGGCAAATAAAAACCTATAAATTATTATAAAGAATATTGGAATATAATTAAAAATTATTACTTTAGTTTGTTTTGAACCATTTAGTTCCATCTGGAGTATCCTCTATTTCGATATGCATCTTTCTAAGTTTATCTCTTAATTGATCAGCGATATAAAAATTCTTATTTTTTCTGGCATCCTCTCTTTCTTTAATCAGTTTTATAATTTCATTTTCATCATTTTCAAATTTATTTAAATATCTTTTCTCAATACCTAATATTTTTAAAGAGTGATAAATTGATTGAGATATCATCTTTTTTTCCTTTATTTTGCTACCACGAACTTTAGAAATTTGCTCATTCAGAATTCCTAGGGCTTTAGGAGTGTTAATATCGTCAAAAAGACAGCTCAGAAATTCTTCAAAATAATCATTCTTAACAATTTTTTCTTTTTCATATTCTTTGAGGTTGTTTGCATTAAAAAAATTATCTAATTTTTGAAGATAATTTTTAAACTGTACTAAACTTTTCTCAGAAAAATCTAACGGCTGCTTATAATGTGCACTTAGTAGGCAGAGTCTTAAAACCCTACCCTCATATTGATTTAATAAATCTCTGACTAATTTAATATTACCAAGAGACTTAGACATTTTTATATTATCAAATGTCACAAATCCATTATGAAACCAATAATTACAAAAACTCTCTGGTTTTAAATTCCCAATACCTAATGAGCAGCTCTGAGCAATCTCATTTTCATGGTGAGGAAAAGTTAAATCGACTCCACCGCAGTGAATGTCAAAGGGTAGTCCTAAACATTTTTTAGACATAGCACTACATTCGATATGCCAGCCGGGCCTGCCTATTCCCCAAGGTGAATCCCAACCAGGTTCATCTTTAGAACTTGGCTTCCAAAGAATAAAATCATTATCATTTTTCTTATAATTAACTGTTTTAATTCTCGTTCCTGATTTTTGATCATCCATCACCCTTTTAGATAATGCTCCATAGTATTTGTAGCTATGTGTATCAAACAAAATATTTCCATTTGATTCGTAAGCACATTTGTTACTTTCTAATGCTTTAATAAACTCTATCATATCACTAATATAATCAGTTGCTTTAGGTTGAAAAGTTGGAAGTGAAACCCCAAGACTTTCCATATCTTGATTATAAATTAAATGATACTTATTTGTGAGTTCACCTATTTTAATGTTTTGCTTTTGCGCCGCTTCAATTATTTTATCATCGATATCTGTTATATTTGAAACAAATGTAACTTTTTTGTATTTTTGTTTTAGTACTTTAACTAAGAGGTCAGTAACAACTGCCATTCTTGCATTTCCAAGATGTGCAAAACTATAAACCGTTGGGCCACAGGCATAAATTCTTATATTTTGCTCATCCAGGGGTATAAACTCTTTTTTTTTTTTTGAGAGTGTGTCAAATAAATAAATTTTCATCTTATTTTCATGAAGTATAATAATAAAATATCCTAATCCTCTTATTAAATAAATAAATGTCTACTTATTAATTAATAATAAATATAAAAAACTATCTGTCATAATTTTATTTTAGGTTATATCCAAAAATTTCATAACAAAAATCTTTAAATTTTAAATTATCTACAAATACCAAATAAAGAATGATAAACCTTTGATTTACCTCTTAATTTACTGAATTTATTAAATTTCGATGAATATAAAAAGTTCTTTTCACTATCAAATGAAAACATACCTTTATCTTTTTTTTCTAAGCAGTTAAAACTTTTTTCGTTAATCTTACTTTTTTTGATATTAAATAACCACGTACACTCAAAAATTTCAAATTCTCCTGTAGATTTTGACAAAAGTAATTTAATAAAATGAGAATTTTTTGGAATATAGTATTTGTTTATGCTAAGAAGTTCTGACTCAGTTCTAAAAATATCTTCTCTACTCCTTGAAAATTTAATTTTAAAATTATTTAATCCTAAATAGTCGAGAATCTCTTTGTGCTCGCCCCCGAGATTTGATAGTCCACTTTGTTTATTTGTTTTACAATCAAAACTTTCTTCAGAGGATAAATTGAATGGAATGTGAAAAAAAAGTATGAGGAAAAAAATTAAAAACTTACTAAATTTTATTTTTTTTTGTTTTTTCTTTTTTAATTTCATCAATTCTTCTTTGCAAAAGTATGAATGGTTCAATTTTCGCTAATGTACATTTTTTATTTCTAAATTTTAATGTGCTTCTGTTTATAACAAATTCAATGTCTTTATTATTTATTATTTTAATATTTCTCAGGTCTGTTTTATATGTTCTTTTATATTTGTAAATTTCATATAATAGCTTATTCATCGAATACAAAATTACTTCATTGTCTGGTAAAAACTTAATACCCCAGTCCTCAATACTTTCTGACTTAACAAAACATATTAGCTTTTTCCCTGATAAATCATTATCATAGGGATCATTTGATAAAACGCTTGAATTATAAAAAAGAAAAATTAAGAGAATAAAAAATACTTTCATAGGTCTATTTTAAATTATAAATCTCTAAATTGAAATTTAAAATTAAAGAAAGGTTTTGTAAGAATTACTATTTCTTACTCAACAAACAATTATAGTTATTAAATTTGTCTGATTTTTGATTTGATATTAAATAGAAGTGCTCTTTTAAGGTTCCGTTAGATCTATCAATAAATATTTTTGAACTTCTCATAACCTTGTCATTAAATTTACTTTGAAAATTTATTTCGATATATTCATCACCTACACTAACTGATGAAAACTTCATTCCTTGGGACCATCCTATCCCTGATAATTTTACATCGTTATTTGTAATCTTTATCCACCCTAGAGTTTTGGTATAATCATTCAAAAAATGTAAATCATTACCATGAATTTTATGATCTACATACTTGGTACTTTTATACTCACATGTATATAAAAGCTCATCTTGGGCATTAGATTCTATAAAGAGAAGGAGTGACAAACTTAGTGTTAAAACTAAAAAGAGATGTTGTCTAATTATCATTTACAAATTCCTCTGATTTCAGAACTAAAAAATTTATTATGGTTATTATAATACTCCTTAAGAAATGTTATTTTAAATTTTTGTTTATGTAAAACGATTATGTCTACAGATTGTAACTGCTTTTTTTCTTTAGTGTTATAAATTTTTTTTATAAATAAAAAAATTCCAGTATTTTCTATTAAAGATTTAGATATCATGTTTCTTTTTTCTTGATTTAATAATTCCCATTCCTTTTTTTTTTTCTCATACAACCAACCTTTTTCTTTATCAAGATAAAACGTAATGTCTTTACCAGTAAAAAGTTTTTTCTTTGTAGGCATATTATTCTCAAGTTCTTCATTAATTATACAAGATATTTCCTTTTCACTTGAAAAACTAATAATAGGATTTGAAAATATCAAAAAGATGAATAAAAACATTTTCATTACTTAATTACTGATCTTTTAAATTTAGGCTTTTACACATTTATTTTTTTATAAATTTAATATAAAGTTTTCTTAAATGCTAAAGATTATTTTAATTATCACTTTTTTATTTCCATTTTCAATATCATCTTTTGGGAACTGGATTAAATATTTTAGTGACCAAAATGGCAATACATTTTATTATAAAAATGTCGAGAAAGCCGGTGAAAATATAGTTTTTTATAGTATGGCTGACAGTATTAGACCAAATAAAAAAGGGGTTTATTGTACTATTGATAAAAGAGTTGTTGATTGTGAGAATTTTTCACTTAAATACTTGGAGTTTAAATTTTTTCGCGGTCCGCTTTGTATAGGTAAGGCCGAATCAGTTCCATTAAAAATCATTCAAAGTTTTGGATGGAAAAAAAACCTTCCTAATTCAACTGATTTCTTGATAATTGAAAAACTTTGTAAAAAATTTTCAAAATAGATTATTTCAATTAAATTATTATCTGGTAATGTAGGGTTTGAAAAACAAAATTAAGATAGGTAATATGAAAAAAATTATATTTTTCACAGTTTTATTATCAATTATTTTTTATGGTTTTTTATCGAATTATTCTAAAAAAAAAGAAATTAAAGACTACTTTCAAAACAATAGAACTTTGAACTCATTCCATAACTGGATATTAAAGAGTTCCTTCTAAAATGTATTTTAAAATCCTAACAACTTGATGCTGATTTTTTACGACCGCAGATGATGATGCATCTACTTCTTTTAACGCATGTTGATCTTCCTCATTATGTATAACAATTATAGACTTATTAAGAGCAGAGGCATAACCAGCATCAAAAGCAGCATTCCACTGTTTATACTTATCTCCAAATTTCACAACAACAACGTCAGAGTCTTTTATAAACTTTTTAATTTTGATAGCATTAATATTTGCTCCTTTTTGGTCTTTCCAAAAATTCTCGATCTCAGGGCCAAGAATTTCGACACCACAGTTATCTGAATTATCATGATTGGTGGTAGGTGAAGTAAAGTTTATTTCTAACTTTTCTTTTTTAGACAACTCAATGATTTCTTGTCTCCAATTGGTATGAATCTCTCCAGATAAATAAACATTGAACATTTTCTAATCCTTAGAAATAAATTAAATAATAAGCACTTCTAACAGTTTTAATACAAAAAGAATAGTATGTTGAAATTTTTTTTTGTGGTATTCAATTTTTTTAATGAAATTTATCACTTTATTTCAAAAAAAATAACTTTATATAAATATAATGAATATAAAATCTTTTTGTATTAAGAAACTTATTTTTGGAACTTTAATTTTATTCTTTTCCTTTCATCCTATCAGCTGCTTTGCAGAAATTATCTACAGTGATAGCGATTATAGTGAATCAAGTATATCAGATTATTGTGACGATTCATTGGAGTGGTATGATGACCATACAGGCTACAGCGGCGAATTTAATAGAGTTTTAGATTATTGCATAGAATATGTTAAAGATGTAAGTCCAGAAGGATTTAATGTTAACCCAATTTTATCTGATTTTGGTGCTATGAATGGTGTAAATACCCGTCCTAGAGATAACGTTCATCAAGGTATCGATATTATTGGTAGG
>Ga0055584_100002787_pt1 | contig 17325 bp, 20 predicted proteins | sample OSDHelmetaG_FD_58716 | JGI IMG/M metagenome (GOLD analysis project Ga0055584, IMG submission 58716) | Pelagic marine sediment microbial communities from the LTER site Helgoland, North Sea, for post-phytoplankton bloom and carbon turnover... | ecosystem: Environmental > Aquatic > Marine >... | reverse complement strand
AACGCGGCCTTCGTCCAGGCCTTGCAGGTTGAACGCAACGTCATGTTTTTGATCCTGTCGATGATCATCATGGTGGCTGCGTTCAACATCATCTCGTCGATGATTATGCTGGTGCAGGACAAAGGGCGGGACATCGCAATCATGCGCGCCATGGGGGCGACCCGCGGCATGATTATGCGGATATTCTTTCTGAATGGAGCATCTATCGGTCTGAGTGGAACACTGGCAGGCTTTGCTCTGGGGCTGGCATTCGCAAAGAACATCGACACGATCAAGGGCTGGCTGGAGGGCCTGACTGGCAGCGAGTTGTTCGCCGCAGAGATCTATTTCCTGTCGAAATTGCCGGCCAAGGTTGATTCGTTTGAGGTGCTGCTGGTGGTGTGCATGGGCGTGGTCCTGTCGATATTGGCGACGCTCTATCCCAGTTGGCGCGCCGGTCGGCTGCAACCGGCGGAGGCGCTGCGCTATGAGTGAGGTCGCATTGCAACTGGCGGGCATCGTCCGCGAGTATCGCCAGGGTGACCGTGCTTTGCGCGTGCTGAACGAGTTGGATCTGACCTTGCAGCCAGGCGAGATCGTGGCGCTGGTCGGCCCGTCCGGCGCGGGCAAGTCCACCTTGCTGCAAATCGCCGGCCTGTTGGATAATCCGGACTCTGGCTTTGTCATGTTAGGCGATCGCGATTGCGCCAGGCTCAATGATGCGGAGCGTTCGGCTGTGCGGCGGGCAGGGATTGGCTTTGTCTTTCAATTCCATCACTTGCTGCCAGAGTTCACCGCCTTGGAAAATATCGTGTTGCCGCAATTGATCGCCGGTACCAGCCGGAGTGATGCTCGAAAGCGAGCAGCAGAGCTATTGGCATCAGTGGGCCTGGAAGAGCGGGCGACCCATCGGCCAGCGGAACTTTCTGGTGGTGAGCAGCAACGGGTGGCTATAGCGCGCGCTTTGGCCAATGGCCCGCGTGTGCTCCTGGCCGATGAGCCGACCGGCAACTTGGATCAAGCTACTGGCACGCGCATATCCGAGGTGTTGATCCGCCTGGCTCATGACACAGGCATTGCGGCCTTGGTTGCCACCCACAATCTGGCGCTGGCCCAAAGCATGGATCGGGTTGTGCGGATGGAAGGCGGTCGCTTGGTCGACGGGCTCTAGGCTGGCTTTCGGTCCGCGTGCCTTGCCAAGAGCCAGACCACCGCACCGCCGGAAATCACCGCGAAGCCCAGGCTGGCATAGGCCCAGCCCCAGCCGGTGATGCTCTGCGGGCCGCCGGTGGCATCAAGCACGACGCCGAATAGGACCGGGCCGACCAGCCCGCCGGCGGCGTTAGCCAGTGCTATAAACATGATCAGCATTCCCCGGCTGCCGGGCGCGGCAGCGGCGATAGCGCCTGCATTTACCACGCCCGAGTCTGCCAGCACGAACAGGTTGTGGCCCAGGATCAGTACCAACAATATCCAAAGGGGCCACGCGGCAGCGAAGCCGACAAAGAGCGAAAATACGCCGGAGACGATCATCAACCCCGCCGTCACCCGGGCATAGCCCCATTTCGCGCCAGCATCGCCACCGGCAAAGGACGTGGGTGAACCCATCAGGATCAACAATGTGGTCGCCAGCGGGATCGCCCACAGAACGTCGAAATCGTCGTATTGCGCCGCCGCGAATACATAGAACGCGACGCTCCAACTGCGCACGCCCAGCAATTCAACCGCATGCATAAATGCGCCAAAGCCAAAGCCCAGCACTGGCTTGTTGCGCACCACGGGGCCGATATTAAACAGGGATCGCGGCGGTCCGGCCTCTGGCTCGACCGGTTTCAGCAGAAATAGCACCAGCAGGAAGGCAGCAAAGGCGCTAATCGCGGGAAGCACGTAAGCAGCCTGCCAGCCGAACGCACCGGCCAACTCTGCCGCGATAACGACGCTGGCACTGGCGCAAATCGGAAAGCTGGAGATATAGCGCGATGTGGCCTTGGGTCGGTCCTTGTCGGCGATGCGGTCGCTGATCGCTTTGACGCCGACCATGTAGGTGCCAGCAAATCCCAGCCCCTGAATGCCGCGAAAGGCCAGCGCACTCCAAAATCCGTCCGCAAACAGTGCAAAACCCAAAAAGCCCACCACATTCGCCCACGTACCCCACAGCATGAACCGGCGCGCGTCGATGCGGTCGGTGAAGGTGAGCAATGGGATGGCCAGAGTGGAAGTCAGCCCCATAATGCCGTTCAGCCATCCAGCCTCGACACCGGTCAGCTGCCACATCTCGATGAACCGTGGCAGCAGGGTTGCGGTTGCATGCATGCCGAGCAGGTTCAGCCCCAGAAAGGCGCACATCAGCAAAACAAGGCGGTTGGATGACATGCCGGAAGCGGACTCTGGCGACGAGTAACAGCCGCGCAGCATCGGTGGTTCCCTGGCAGAAAGCAAGCAATGGCTTTGCGTTTAGTGTCGGGCGGTTGGTCGCTCAGTAGCTGACACGGTGGGGGAGGCGATGTTGCTGGGGGGCGCCAGGGTCACGCAATTGCGGCCCTTGTGCTTGGAACGATACAGCGCCTCATCCGCCCGGCGCAGGGCCTCATCTGCGGAAGGCTCGTCCCATGCAAGGTCGGCAACGCCGAAACTGGCGGTCACGCGCAATGTGGCGCCCTCCGTGTTCAGCGCAACTTCGGATTCCGCGATGGTGCGCCGCAGTCGCTCTGCCACGCGTTCCGCCTCTGGCAGGGCTGTATCGGGTAGGACTATGACGAACTCTTCCCCGCCTTGGCGGACAACCAAATCCGGCGCGCGGACACTGCCAGAGAGCTTGTTGGCGACGTGGCGCAACACCGCGTCGCCAATGGCATGGCCATACGTGTCGTTTACAGCCTTAAAGCGATCCAAATCGCACATGATCAACGACAAAGCCCGGCCCTCACTGATAGCGCGGGCGTGCAGACGACGCAGATGTGCATCCATATAATGCCGGTTATAGAGGCCGGTCAGGGCATCGGTCACAGCTTGGTTAAGGTTGATCTGGTGGCGTTGCTGAATGCGTTGTTGCAGACGATGCCTGCGGATTTGCGTTTTCAGGCGCGCCATGACCTCATTCGGATTCAACGGGCGCAACAGGCATTCGTTGGCACCGAGGTCCAAGCCTTTGTAGAGCCGCTCGCTGTCGCTGCGGTCACCGATCAGGATGAAGGGCAGATGCCGGGTTTCTTCACACGAGCGTGCTTGGGAGCAGAGGCGTAAGGCGTCGAAGGGTTGATAGCCGACATCGGCCAGGATCATGTCAAAGGACCCGGTTAAGAGTTGGCCCGGTGGTGGCATGTTCGGCTGGCAGTGCACGACCTCATGCTTCAGGGTGTCTGATGCCTGTTCGATCACCTGGCGCACACTGCCGCTGTCGCTCATCAGAAAGGCGCGAGCGTCGGTATAAGATTCGTCAGCCAGGGCCTCATATCCGATATCGCCCAGTGGTCCGCCCTCACGCAGACGCCATTCATCCAGCACGCGCTTCAGGCGTACCAGGTTTCGCACCCGCGCAAACAGCGCCAGGTTGTCGAGCGGTTTCGTGAGGAAATCGTCAGCGCCACTTTCCAACCCACGCACCATATCTTGAGGCGAGTCGAGTGCAGTTACCATCACGATGGGGATATGGCTGAAACGGTGATCGGCTTTCAGGCGGGCGCAGACGTCGTAACCGCTGATTCCTGGCATCATCACATCCAGCAGGATCAGGTCGGGCGCAGTGTGCTCAACCGCGGCCAGAGCTTCCTGACCACTGGCAGCCAGGGTGACTTCGAAATATTCGGCAGTCAGTTTGGCTTCCAAAACCTTGCGGTTCGCCGGGATATCATCAACTACTAGAATTCGTGCCGTCATGGCTCTCCCGCCCGGCTGCGCTGCTGTCAGGGACTAGCCTAACGCAGCACCTCCGAACGCTGGGTTAATGACGGTTTTTCAAATGCCGGCGAACGGTCTCGATGAAGCTGGCAACCTTGATCGGCTTGGCTATGTAATCCTCGCAGCCGCCGCGACGGATTTTTTCTTCATCGCCTTTCATCGCAAATGCGGTAACGGCCACAATGGGGATCGATCGCAGAGCATCATCCGCTTTGAGCCATTTTGCCACCTCTAACCCAGATACTTCCGGCAACTGGATATCCATCAGAATCAGGTCAGGCCGCTCACTCCGCGCCAGCTTCATGGCGTCGACACCATCGTTTGTTTGGATGGTTTCGTAGCCGTGTGCGCGCAGCAAATCGTTGCACAGTTTCATGTTCAAGTCATTGTCTTCGACGATCAAAATCCGCTCTGCCATGCCGCGGCTCGGTACTTTCGGTATTCGGTGATGCTAACGGCCTAGCCAGAAGTGGTGCTATTCCGGTTCGCGTTCAACGATAGGCTGCTATTTCTTAACGAATTGCATACTTCGTTGCAGACTTACGCTGAATCAATGGATTTCGCTATTGCTTTCCATGGTTTCTCTGGCTCTTGAGCAACGCTGAATTGGACACTGATGCCCGCGCTTTGCCGTGACTGTTTTGCGACCGATCTGCCGCCGGCAACCGCGCGTTGCTGGGTTTGCGGGTCGTCGCGGGTGTTGTGGCACGCAGAATTGTTCAGCCTGCAGGTGGCCCACGTCGACTGCGATGCCTTCTATGCCACGATCGAGAAACGCGACAACCCAGCGCTGCGTGACGTGCCGCTTGTCATTGGCGGTGGCCGACGTGGTGTTGTGGCGGCGGCATGTTATGTCGCCCGCCGTTACGGGGTTCGCTCTGCGATGCCGATGTTCAAGGCGCGGGCGGCTTGTCCGGCGGCGATGGTTGTCCGTCCAAACATGGCAAAATATCAGGCGGTTGGGCGAGAGATGCGAGCGCTGATGCGCGCTACGACGCCGGCTATTGAACCCATTTCTATCGATGAGGCATTTCTGGATTTCCGGGACTTGCCGGTGGCTGATGGTGAACCACCAGCGCTGAAGTTGGCCCGTTTGGCTGCTCAGGCCGAGGCGGAGCTGGGCATCACCATCTCTGTTGGTCTAGGGCCAAATAAGTTCTTGGCGAAGATGGCCTCCGATCTCGACAAGCCGAGGGGCTTTGCAATTATAGGCCGTCGCGATGCCAGAGACTTTTTGGCGCCAAAGCCGGTAGGCATGATTTTTGGTGTCGGCAAAGCGATGCGCGAAAAACTGCTGGCGGACGGTATTCAACGTATAGGCCAGCTGCGAACCTATCCCATAGCCACGCTGGAGCATCGCTATGGCAGCTTTGGTGAGCGGTTGGCGCCTTTCAGCCGAGGTCTGGATCGACGTCGGATACGCACGGCGCGTCCGACCAAAAGCGTGTCAGCGGAGACCACATTCGAAGATCCAATTGCGGGCGCAGAAGAACTGTCTGCACGGCTTGACCGATTGTGCCGGCGTGTGGCCGAGCGGTTGCAGGCTCAAGTGTTTCAGGGGCAAACGGTCGTGCTGAAGCTGAAAACCGCCGGCTTTCAAACTCTGACGCGCAGCCATACTCTGGCGGATGCAACCAACGATTATGCCGACATTTTCATCGCAGCAGAGACATTGTTGCGGCGGGAGGCAACGGGAATTCCTTACCGTCTGATCGGTGTCGGCTTGTCAAACCTGAGTGACGCGGATGAATTCGCCGATACGGCACTGTGGGAGGACACGGAGGGTTGATTGTTGCCAACCTTGCTCCATCTCCAGGCATGCACTAACGTCCGCCGCAGACGTCGCGATGGGTTGAGCCGGGCTTACCCCGACATCGTCTGAATTTCACGTTCTGTCCTTTGGAAGAGGCTCACCTATGAAGCGCTTGTTTGCTGGCCTAGTTGCCATCCCTGTTCTGCTGTCTACACCTGCCATCGCACAGGATGCGGTGTCACTGGAGACACTGGACCAGAAATTTAGCTATTTGGTTGGTATGCAGCTGGCTGGCGGGATGATGCAGCAGGGCTTGCACGAAAAGTTGGACATTGACGCTTTGGCGCAAGCATTACGTGACCGCTTCTCCGGAGCGGAGCCACGTTTGACCCAGGAACAGATGCAGGAGACTATTGAGGCTATGAAGGCAGCGGATGCCGGTGTTCAGGCAGGTAAGAGCAATCAAACTAAGGCAGTAGGCGAGGCCTTCTTGGCTGAGAACAAAAGCAAGGATGGCGTGACGACCACTGCCTCCGGCGTCCAGTATGTGATGACTGTCAAAGGCGATGGGCCAATGCCCAAGCCAGCCGATGTCGTGAAAGTTCACTACGAAGGCCGTCTGCTGGATGGCACCGTGTTTGACAGCTCCTATGCCCGCAATGATCCGGCCACATTCGGTGTTGGTCAGGTCATCCCAGGCTGGCAGGAGGCGCTGCAACTAATGCCTGTCGGTTCCAAATTTGAGGTGTGGATCCCGTCTGATCTAGCCTATGGTGCCCAGGGTGCTGGCGGTGCAATCGGTCCGCACGAGACCCTGAACTTCACCATTGAGTTGCTGGAGCTTATCAGCAAATAGGCTATGCGGACCGGTTCGAGCAGTGGCCGCCCTGCCTCATGGGACTCGAACCTAGTTCGTCGGTTGATTTGGCAGAGGAATCGGGCAAACGCCCGGTTCCCGATTGCCGGCCTCCACCTGTGCCAGCGTTGTAGCGTCCACGTCCGTCTGGAACGTGGCGTGGAACCGGTTCACCATGTTGGAGAGGCCGACGATTAGACACAGATCAACGATCTGCCCGGCGTCGAAATGCGCCTCCAGATCGGCATAGGTCTTGGCGTCAATCGGCTCCATCCGGGTCGATTTCTGCGTGTAGCGGATGATGGCCGCTTCTTCCGGCGTATAAACGCCATCCGGCAGCGGATCGGCCAGCAGGCAGCTCATTTGCTCCTCCGATAGTCCCAGCACCCGACCGAGCGCTGTGTGAGTCGGAATTCAATAGAAGCAATTGTTGACCGTCGTTGCCGTCAGATAGGCCAGTTCGCCATGCTGCGGCTTCAACGTCGAATCCTTGCGGTAGGCCGCCTGGATCAGGCCAGTGAAGGCTTGCAGCACGTTCGGCCGGTTCGCCATCGCCCGATGAATATTCAATAAACTGCCGCGCGCAGCGCCGGCCTCCAGCAGGGCGGTACGGGCATCCGCGGCAGCGGTGGGGTCGGATTCGTCGATCAAGGGTATTCGGGCCATGGCTTCGATCCTAGGTGGTAGGGCAAATCGTGAGAATTTAGTTTATCCAACTGGAGCGACTTGGGCTAGCAGACGAAGGCTGCCCAAAGTGTTAGAGTGCCGGTAAAGCGACAAAGGAGCAGTCATGACCATCACCATTCTATCTGACCAGGGCAATGTGCCAGTTTCTGCCGCAACGGCGGATCCGGGCGCGCTCTGGCTGACCCCAGCCGATGCGGAACGCGCGACCGGCTGGACTATGAAGCCGGAGGGCCTTTGCCGCGGTGCAGTCTGCATTCCGGTGCCGCCCGCCGACCGCGATGCCTTTGTTCGGGAGGATGCGATCAACATTGCTGGCTTCTGGCAGCACATGGATGCACCGGTTGTTGCTAGCGATGCTGGTGATGTCTGGGCTTTCGGTGAGCGGGCTGATGCCCGTGCCGAAGCGCTGGACAGTCTGGAAGCACCTGATTTCGAATTGCCCGATGCTGCTGGCAATTTGCATCGGCTTTCAGATTATCGCGGCAAAAAAGTGCTGTTGGCGACCTGGGCATCCTGGTGAGGCTGTCGTGTTGATCTGTCCGTGTGGCAGACACTCCTCGACGACCTGAAAGACCCCTCGTTCACCGTCATCGCAATCGCCCTGGATACGCCGGAGGCCGCCCGCCCCTGGATCGAGGCCGCGAAGCCGCGCTACCCCGCCCTGATCGACCGGGAGCACCACCTGGCAGCACTCTACAATTTCAAGAACGTGCCGGAAGCCGCCTGGATCGACGAGCAGGGCCGCATGGTGCGCCCGCCGGAGACGGCAGGCGCGTATGAGTCCTTCCGTTTCATCGACCCGGCAACCAAGGCCCCCGCGCCCGAAGCGGCGGCTAAGAAGGAGTCTGCTCGAAAACTGTACCTGGAAGCCCTGGCCGATTGGGTGCGGAATGGCGCGGAGAGCCGTTATGCCATGGCAGCCGATACCGCCCGCAGCCATGTCGCCAAACCGACGGCGGCAGAGGCGTCAGCGCACGCTCACTTTCGGTTGGGCGCACACCTCCTCGGCCTGGGTCGAGCGGCTGAGGCGGAGCGGCATATGGCTGAAGCCAGCCGGCTGCACCCAGAGTCCTGGGCCATCTGGCGGCAGGCCGCGCCGAAGAATGAAACCGGCCTCGCGGCAGATGAGAGTTTCTGGCGCCGCGTTGCTGCCCTCGGCGAGAAACGCTATTACCCGCCGCCGCCAATGGACGGCATGACCTGACGCGGTGTTGCTCGGGCTTGCCCGGGCCGGTGGCATCCGCCTATTCTCGCGCGCCGTCAGTCCCCCGGCGCGCGAGAGAGGATGACCCATGTCGCTGAAACAACGCCTCGGTTTTCAGGTGCCGATCTTTGCCTTCTCCCATTGCCGCGATGTGGTGGTGGAGGTGACGAAGGCCGGCGGCTATGGCGTGCTCGGCGCCTCCACCTTCAGCCCGGAGCAGTTGGAGATTGAGCTCACTTGGATCGACAGTCATGTTGATGGCCGGCCCTATGGCGTCGATGTCATCATCCCCGGCAAGTACGATCATGAGGCCGAGGTCGGGCACGGCAAGATCGACCTGCACGACCTGATCCCGGATGAGCACAAGAACTTCATGGCCAAAATCCTGGCCGATGAAGGTGTCCTAGAATTGCCACACGACGAACGCGAGCGCATCAACGCGGAGATCATCACCGGCCGTGGCGCGATGACACCGGATGGTGCCCGCCGGCTGGTCGAGGTGGTGCTGCGGCATCCACAGGTCAAGCTGGTGGTCAGCGCACTCGGCCCGCCGCCGCCGGATGTGGTGGCGAAACTACGGACGCAGGGCATCACCATCGGCGCCATGTGCGGGCGGCCCAAGCACGCGGCCAGGCACAAGGCGGCGGGCGTCGATCTGGTGGTGGCGCAGGGCACAGAGGCCGGCGGCCATTCCGGCGAGATCTCCACCCTGGTGCTGGTGCCGCAAGTCATCGATGCGGTGGGCGGTGAAATTCCGGTGATCGCCGCCGGCGGGTTCGGCCGCGGTAGCCAGATTGCAGCGGCCTTGGCGCTAGGCGCAGAGGGCGTTTGGTGCGGCACCGTCTGGCTCGGCACGCGCGAGAGCGAGCTGACGCCGTTTGAGCGCCAAACCTATTTCGATGCTCAAACCGAGGATGCCGTTCGCCGTCGCTGCCGCACCGGCAAGACGGTGCGCATGCTGCGCTCTCGCCTGTCTGAGGCCTGGGAGCAGCCGGGTGCGCCGGCCTATCTGGACCCACCATTGCAAGGCATCTTGTTCAACGAGATGACCGCCCGTGTTATCCGTGCCGAACGTGCCGACCTCTATTCCTTCCCAGCCGGGCAGGTGGTCGGCACCATGACCGAGGAAACCACCGTGCGGCAGGTGATGTATGACATGCAGGTTGAATTGGCCGATACGCTGGAACGGCTGGGCAAATTGGATTTGGGCGGGCAATAGCTTTGGGCCTACTCACGCTGTCGGTTCACCGATAGACTGGCGGCAATAACGAATTTCACCGGAGGATACGCCACCATGGCAAACACCCTGAATGGCAAAACCGCCATTACCGGGATCGGCGAGACGAAATACTCGCGCGGTACCGACAAAAGCTCTATCGGCCTGATGCTGGAGGCTTCGATCAAGGCAATCCATGATGCGGGCCTGAAGCCAAATCAGGTTGATGGCATCATTCCCTATTGCTTAGGGCCGGTCGGCGAAGAGGTTATGACAGGCCTGGGATTGACCGATGTTCGCTTCTCAGCGCAGACGCCGATGGGGGGCGCCAGCCCCGTCGCAGCGCTGCAATGCGCTGCTGCGGTAATCGCTGCCGGTGTGTGCAACCACGTGCTAGTGGTGTTGGGGCGGCGTGGCTATTCCGATGCACGGGTGACGACGCGCCTTGCCGCTATGCCTCAGTTCCGCCAGATCGCCGAGTTCGAGAACCCGGTCGGCGCATTCGCTCCAGCCCAGCTCTACGCACCGATGATCCGCCGGCATATGGAACTCTACGGCACCAACCCGGACCAGTTTGCCGAGGTCGCGGTCGCCATGCGCAACCATGCCATGCTGAACGACAATGCGATTATGAAGTCGCCGCTGACGGTTGAGGATCACCACAATTCCCGCATGATCTCCGACCCTTATCGCCTGTTCGATTGCTGTCTGGAGAGCGATGGCGGCACCGCCGTGATCGTCAGCAGCTCTGAATATGCGAAGGACACGCGCGCGCCTGTTACGATCCTGGGCGTTGGCGAAGGCCATCCGGACTCGCCAAGCACGATTACTCAGCGCCCGGATATGCTGGAGCTAGGTCTTTCCAAGGCCGCGCCGCGGGTGTTTGAGATGGCCGGGGTCAAGCACAAAGATATCGACGTCGCCGAGATCTATGACTGCTTCACCGGTATGGTGATTGCAGAGATCGAAGACCTGGGCTTCTGCGAGAAGGGCGAGGGCGGCCCGTTTGTCGAAGGCGGCCGGATCCGCCTGGGCGGCGAACTGCCGGTCAACACCCATGGCGGTCTGCTCAGCCAGGCGCACATTGCCGGCATGAACCATGTCTACGAATTGGTACGTCAGCTGCGGCACGAGGGCGGAGCGGCACAGGTGCCAAACGCGCAAATTGGGCTGGTAACAGGCTATGGCGATTTGGGCGACGGGTCGCTCGCGATCATGCAGAGGGCATCATAACATGAGTGAATATCTGAAACCGCTTCCCGAACCCTCCATCGACTCCCAGCCGTTTTGGGATGGGCTGAAAGAGGGGCGGTTGCTGCTACAGACCTGCTCCGACTGCGGCACGGTCCGGCATTATCCGCGGCCAATGTGCGAGAAATGCCAGTCGATGGAATGCCATTGGACAGAGGCCACCGGTCGCGGCCAACTCTACACCTGGACCGAGACGCATCACCCGTTCCACTTTGGCTTCAAGGGCGAACTCCCCTACATCCTGGCGACGGTCGAATTGGATGAGGGCGTGCGGATCCAGACGCAACTGCTAGGTGGCGCCAAAGTCGGCGACCTCCGCGTTGGTACTCCGATTGAGGTGGTGCTGGACCGGGCGACGGACGAATGGGTGTTGCCATACGTGCGGCTGGTGAAATAGCCGGGCATAGGCCTGCGCCATCCACCGTCATTGCGAGGCGCCCGTAGGGCAACGAAGCAACCTATGGGCTATAGAGTTCTGAAGCCCATAGGTTGCTTCGGCTCCGCCTCGCAATGACGATAATGTGGCGGAGAGGACAGCCAAGCTAAATAGCCAAATCTTTTGTGTTGTAGTCGCGGATCACGCTCTCGAACGTCTCTGGCGTGAACCGGAATTGCTCTTCCAGGCCTGCGAACGGCTTATAGGCGAACCGCGGCTCTGCCGAGTGTACCTGCTGGCGCGCATCAATGGCGACTTGGATCACCGACGAGCGCTCGAACACGCGCTTGTCGTCGTAAACCGCATTCGAAGACTCAACGCTGAGTGCAGCCTTCTGGCCCATCACCGACTTGCGACGGTGGAAGCCGAAGGTCAATGAAATGCGCAGGTCGGGGGAGGTATTGGCGAATGAGCCATGCACCATCTGGCGGTTGACGATTGTGACATCGCCGGCGTTGCAGACCAGCGGCACTGCGCCGGGTAGCTTCTCATCGCCGCCATTGGCCGCGACCTTGCCCTTGATATCCGACCGGCCCAGCTTGTGCGATCCTGGCAGGATCCACAGGCAATTGGCAGGTGTGGTCGGATAGAGCTGCACCTGAAAATTAAAGCCGTGAATGCCCTCGTCCCATTCTGGGTTGTCCCAATGGGTCACGCCGTCTTGGTGCCACGCGACGGAGCCACCTAGCCCCGGTTGCTTGACAAATATTGCATCATTGAACGGTACGAAATCCTCGCCATTGATCGATTCGGCGACCGCTAGCAGGCTCGGATGGCCGTACAGGCGAAGGCCAGACGGCATGGCCTGGCACATGGCGTACATGAGGAAAACCACATACTCCGGCGCATCCACATCGGCCTGCGGTTGCGCCATCTGCGCCGGATGCCGTCCGCCAAGAAGTTGCGTGCCGCCCCAGGGGTCGGCCAAGGGCTTGGAAAAGCGGTAGGGCAGGCGGGCGAAGTCTATGCCGAGGGCCGGGCGGCCTTGGCGGTCGGTTTTGGCGTCCGGGCCGGTGGGCGCTCGCTCCACCATGTTCTGCGCATCGGCCCGCAGTTCAGCGATCTCCGCGGCGTCAACCACGCCCTCGAAGATGTAATAGCCGTGCTTCCAATACGCCGCGACGATATCGGGATGCAGCTTGCCCTCGTCGGTTAGGCGCAGCGGGCCGCGGTTGTTGATGGTCGCGGCGATGCGTTGGCCCTCTTGCTGATAGGCGAGCATGCCGGCGGCGTGCTCCGCTTGGGAAATGGGCTTGGGAGTTGCGATTGTGCCGGCGATGTCATTCATGGCGCGGTCCTCTCTGGAGGTTGCTTTGTGCCATTGTCGCCGAAAGTAGTGAGGGAGTGCAACTATTCCGCAGCTATCGTCTCTGCTGCAACCCGCTCCGCTTCAATTTCCAGTGCCTTCGCCTCAATTAACTTGACCATGTGATCAACGATATCAGCGTTTTGCAGGCGATGATCCGGCAGGCCCGCCACATAGACCATGTGCGTGCCCTTGCCGCCGCCGGTAATACCCAGGTCGGTCTCGCGCGCTTCTCCCGGCCCATTCACGACACAGCCGATCACCGAGACGGTCATCGGTGTGGAGATATGTTCCAGGCGCTGCTCCAGAACCTCCACCGTTTTGATCACGTCGAACTGTTGACGGGCGCAACTTGGGCAGGAGATCACGTTGACGCCGCGATGGCGCAGGCCGAGTGATTTTAGAATATCGAACCCAACCTTCACCTCTTCCGTCACGTCGGCGGAGAGCGAGACCCGCAGCGTGTCACCAATCCCGGCCCATAGCAGTGAGCCTAGGCCAATGGCACTCTTCACCGTGCCCGACCGCAGGCCGCCAGCCTCGGTCACGCCCAGGTGCAGGGGGTAATCGCAGACCTCCGCCAGCTGCTGATAGGCCGCAACCGCCAACAGCGGGTCTGAGGCTTTGCAGGAGATTTTGAACTCGAAAAAGTCGTTGTCTTCCAGGATGCGGATGTGGCGCAGCGCGCTCTCGACCATCGCTTCGGGGCAGGGCTCGCCATACTTCTCCAGCAGGTCACGCTCCAGCGAGCCGCCGTTGACGCCAATGCGCATGGAGCAGCCATGATCCTTCGCCGCCTTGATCACCTCCCGCACGCGGTCATCAGAGCCGATATTGCCGGGATTGATGCGAAGGCAGGCCGCACCAGCCTCAGCCGCCTCAATCCCGCGGCGATAGTGGAAGTGGATGTCGGCGACAATCGGCACCTTGGCAGCCTTGACGATCTGGCTGAGCGCCGCTGTCGATTCTTCATCCGGGCAGGAGACGCGGACGATATCGACGCCGGCGTCTTCGGCGTGGCGGATTTGCGCGACGGTGGCGGCGACGTCGTGGGTCAGCGTGTTGGTCATGGTCTGCACCGTGATCGGCGCATCGCCACCGACTGGCACATTGCCGACCATGATCTGGCGGGACTTGCGGCGGGTGATCTGGCGGTAGGGGCGAAGAGCCATGCGGACCATTCCCTGTAACGGCGGGGGCTGTGTGGATGCTGGCTTCTATAACTGATCTGAAGCGGTGTCGCCAGCCGCAGCCGTCTTCAGTGATCGTTAACCGGCTCCGCTGACGCTGTGTTTACACCTGTCGCGCCATACTGCGGTTAGTGACCGTAGCCAGGAGGATGGTGTCATGTACCAGATCAGCGTCATTATCGCAGCCGCAGTCGGCCTTTCGGCTGCCGTCCATGGAGCACCGGCCCTCGCCTATGCCTATGATGGTGGGATGTTTGATGCCAGCGGGAAGGAAGCCTCATTACCAAGCCAGGGACCGCTACCATTTATCGATACCGCCGGGCAGCAGGTCACACCTCAGCCCAGTGATGAGCTGTTGTCGTCCGTAGTGAGCGACCCTGCCGTATGGCGGCTGGCGCATGCCATGGCGACCCAGCCATCGGCTGCAGTGAGGCAACCTGCACAAGCACCGACGTCCTTCCAAGACTCCGTCGGCAGCGGCGCGCTCGGCCTTTCTATGGTGGGAGCCGGAATGATCGCCTGGGTATTTCAACGCCGTCGGGAGGCCAAAGCCGATGAAATTGACGACGCTCTCGCCTGAGAAATTGTGCGGGCATCGCTACCGGCAGACTTGACAGCGCCTGCGCGACTGTGGGACGCGGCTAGGGAAGTATAACCAGCCGAAAGGGCGAAGTACGCCATGTCTGATCTGCCAAGCAAAGTTCACATCCACGAGGAAGGCCCGCGCGAAGGCTTTCAGATTGAGAAAGGCCCGATCGCAACAGCCCGCAAGATCGAGCTGATTGACGCGCTGTCCGAGACCGGCCTGGAGAAAATCCAGGTTGCCAGCTTTGTCTCGCCGAAGGCAGTACCGGGCTGGGTCGATGCGGACGAGGTCGTCAAAGGTTTCAAGCGCAAGCCGGGCATCAACTACCACGTCTTGTGGCTGAACGAGAAAGGCCTGCAGCGCGCGCTGATGCACCAGAAGGAAGGCGCCGGGCTGGACATGTTCGGCTCGATCTCGACCACGGCGTCCGAGACCTTCATGCGCAAGAACACCAACCGTGGCTATGACGATAACGTCCGCATTCAGGGCAACCAGATCAAGATTTACCAGGAAAACAACATCCCGGTGGTTCGTGCCAGCATCATGACCGCGTTCGGCTGCAACTACGAAGGACCGGTGGAGGTCGCGACTGTGATCAAGCGCCTGGCCGAAATCCTGGCGCTGGCAGAAGAGATGGGCTGCGCCATCGAATATGTGAGCCTGGCCGATACCATGGGCTGGGCCAATCCGGCTTCGGTTAAGCGCGTGGTCGGCGCGGTACGGGAGAAATGGCCGGAGCTGGGTATTAACCTGCACCTGCACGACACCCGCGGGCTTGGCATTGCCAACGCCTATGCTGGCATGCAGATGGGCGTGACGGAGTTTGATAGCGCCGTTGCCGGCCTGGGCGGCTGCCCGTTTGCGGCGCTGAAGGGTGCCGCTGGCAATGTCTGCACCGAGGATCTGGCCTTTCTCTGTGAGGAGATGGGCATCGAAACCGGTATCGACGTCGATAAGCTGGTTGAGGTGGCCCAACTGGCAGAGGATATCGTCGGTCATCCGCTGGCGGGCTCTTTGATGCACGCCGGCACGCTAACAGCAGCACGGGCCGCAGCGAAAGCGGCTTAGCTAGATTGACACTCCCGCGCCGCCTCCGGTGTGCGCGGGAGTGCGTAGCTGTCGTCTGCTAATTCGGTCAGTCCAATGTTCCACATGATATCGTAACCGCTATTGATTTTTTTGTATCCCATCCTCCCATGGGAGGATGCGGGCCACTCGTCATCTTTCCTATTCTGAGACTGCCTCCAGATCGGTTGGGAGGTCGTGGCTCTCCGGTGGGAGCCTCAGGTATTTCTTGCCTGGCAATGGAGACTAGGGGTCAAGATGAACAAATTTTCCTTGCTGACGACTGTCGCTCTTTTCGCATATGCCACGGGCAACATAGCGCGTGCGGGCATCATCACGACTGGCGATACTGATACGCCAAACGTTGACATGTTCCTGGAAATCGGGCGCGCGGCGGATGGCACCATGACGATCAACACGGTTGGTGGGCCAAGCGTGGTTTCGTCTTCGCATGGTGGCGGCGTCGGTCGTGACACTGGCGCAACCGGCATTGTGACAATTGATGGTGCTGGCGCCGCCTGGGAGACCGGAGGCCCTGGAGGCACCGGCGCGACTGTGCGCATCGGCGGGGCGGATTATCTCGCCGGCGCAAGGGGAACAGGCGTCGTCAATGTGCAAAATGGCGGTGCCTTGATCGTGGATTCCGCTGACCTTAGTTCCTTCCGCAACAGCAGCATTTTTATCGGCGAACGTGACGGTAGCGATGGCACGCTGAATGTAACGTCTGGCGGAAAAGTCTTTCTGACCGACACGACGAATACGGCAACCGACGGTGTTGGACTGACGGGCGGCCGCGGTGGTAAGGCGCTAGCGCTGGTCGATGGGCCCGGCTCTGAAATTTCGGTTGTCAGCGGAATTGCTGGCGCGCTTTCTTTCATGTGGGTCGGATCGCAGACAGTAATGCTGGAGCCCTTGATGGCCAACTGACCGTCTCTAACGGCGGCAAGATCCTGGTCGAAGGTAATGGCCCCGACAGCACATTCAGCGGCTTCCAGGTCGCGCGCGATCCCGGTGCAACTGGCCTTTTGACAATCGACGGTGGCGAAGTAGAGCTTCGGACAGGTGCTGGGGCCGAAAATGGGAAATTCTTTCACGTTGGACGTGAAGCCGGCACGGATGGCGAACTGCGCATCGAAAACGGCGGTGTTCTCAAGACTGGCGGAGAGGCGACGTCATTCTCGGGCAATCTCGGCAGAAATGGGGGCTCCAGTGGCACAATGGTCGTCGATGGCGTCGGGTCACGGTTCGAAGTAGTCGATGGCGCCGGTAGCTTCACGTCAAGCTTGCATGTGGGGCGTGACGAAACCCGCGACTTGACGATTTCCAACGGCGGTGTCGTTGATCTGAACTTGGGGCCGGGCGCAAGCTCGGTCTCGCTCGGACAAGGCGCCGGTGAGGACGGCTGATCTACACGTCGGCAGCTCTGTTGGGTCCATCGGCACGTTAACCGTCGATGCCGAGTCGATGAGCGAATTGTCCGGTCGCGACGCCAGCGAGAATCGTGGCCCGATCATGTTCGTTGGCGGTAGGGGCACCGGCGTGGCGAATGTGCGTGGAGGGGTCAGCATTGGTGGCAATGCTGGTGATACCAATGGTGTTCTAATTGGCGGTTATGGTGATTCGCCGTTGGGTGGGACCGGGACGCTGAATGTTGACGGTGCATCGGCTCATGTGGTGTCTACTGACAATCCTGGATTCGTCAATGTTGGCCACAATGGAAACGGCTTCTTGAATGTTACCAATGGCGGGAATGTTGGTAACTTTGCATTTGTCTCGGTTTGAAGCAATGCCGGCGCGTTTGGCCAAGTCATAGTTGACGACGGATTCGTGAATATTTCCAGTATACTGCCCTCACTCCAAAACCCGAAATTTCTCGTGTGTGATGACGCGGAAGTTGTC
>Ga0055584_100002786_pt1 | contig 17328 bp, 18 predicted proteins | sample OSDHelmetaG_FD_58716 | JGI IMG/M metagenome (GOLD analysis project Ga0055584, IMG submission 58716) | Pelagic marine sediment microbial communities from the LTER site Helgoland, North Sea, for post-phytoplankton bloom and carbon turnover... | ecosystem: Environmental > Aquatic > Marine >... | reverse complement strand
TGATGGTGATGGTGATGGTGATGGTGAACTTTCAGAGACTTTACAAGATTTTAATGAAGAAACATTGAAAAAAGATCCTCATGGAAAAGGCTTTTTAAATAAAGTTTTTGATTTCTTTAATTACAAACCAATCGAAGATTTTAATACACCAAAAATCAGAAAAAAAAATAGAAGATTTAAAAATAAAGAAAAACCTAAACACATTATTTTTCATAGAAAATACAGTATTCAAGAGGTTATTAAAAGCAACCAGGTTATTCTAATACAGGTCGTAAAAGAAGAAAGAGGTAATAAAGGTGCTGCTGTTACTACAAGACTCTCATTGGCTGGAAAGTACTGTGTTTTAATGCCCAATACAAATAAAGGTGGTGGAATTTCAAGAAAAATTATGGACGTTAAATTAAGAAAAAAACTTAAAGATATCGTAGATAAATTAAATATAACAAGTGGAATGGGTGTAATAATTAGAACTGCTGGACAAATAATGGAGTTCAAAGAAATTAAACGAGACTACAGTTCATTAATCAAACTTTGGAATGAAATTACTTCTAAAACAATAAAGTCTAATGCACCATGCTTAATACATGAAGAAGATAATATCATTAAAAGATCCTTAAGAGATTATTTTGATGCATCTTTTGATGAAATAATAATTAATGATAAAGAGACACTTAAAAAATCTAAGGAGTTTGTTAAACAATTTATGCCAAACTCAATTAAATCCTTGAAATTATATAAAGAGAAAAAATCACTTTTTGTTACTCATAAAATTGAAAGCAAAATAATGGACATCAATAATCCAATTGTTCATCTAAAATCTGGAGGTTATTTAGTTATTAACCAAACAGAAGCTTTGGTCGCAATTGATATAAATTCAGGGAGATATACTAAACAGAGAAATATTGAGGACACAGCATTTAAAACAAATCTCGAGGCTGCTGAAGAGATTACAAAACAAATGAGAATTAGAGATCTTGCTGGACTTATTGTCATTGACTTTATAGATATGCTGGAACGAAATCATAATATAAAAGTTGAAAGAAGGTTAAGAGAACATATAAAAAATGATCGCGCAAGAGTACAAGTTGGTCGTATAAGCAATTTTGGTTTAATGGAAATCTCTAGACAAAGACTTAAGGTTACAACTGACACAATGATGTCCAGTACATGTAAATTCTGTAATGGCTATGGAAGTATAGTTTCTCAAGAATTTTTAATTGAGCAATTAATTAAAGTTTGTAACGAATATTTAAATCATAAAAAAATTAATGAATTATATCTTATTTTGAATAAAGATATGTTGGACACTATGCTACAGAATTTAAATTCAAAAAAATTATCAATTAAAAAATTAAAAATACTCAACTTTGAAAGACTAAGTGATCACGAATACGTTATCTGTAGTAAAGACGAAATTTATCATAAAAATTGTCATGAAAATTTAGAAATTGATAACTTTCAAGATATAATTAATTACCCAAGCAAGAGATCTCATCAAACTAGACTTGATTCTCAGGCTGGTTCAAATTTATTTGAAAAACCTGAAAGTAATAAAAAACCATCTAAAGACGACAGAAAAGTTGAAACAAAAATTGATTCTGAAGATAGCGAAGTATCCTCAAAAAGAAAAAGTTTCAGAGAAAAAGCAAAGAAATTTAATTCACCCGATACTAAAATTATAAAAAAGCGTAAACAAAAAGTAGGTATCTTAACAAAGAAAAAAGATGATCAGAAAAGGCAAGGATGGTGGTCTCAATAGTTTGTTTTATACCATTTATAGAAGAGTTTAAGCCCAGAAAGTAAGCTTTTCTGATTTGGTGAAAAAGAAATTCTTATTGTTTTATTTCCATTTTTAGTATCAAAATCAATCCCAGGTGTTAGAGCTACACCTGTATCTTTTAATAACTTTTTAACAAAAATTGATGAATCAATTTTTAATTTTTTAATGCTTACATAAAAGTAAAAGGCACCAGATGGTATGGAGTAATCAAGAAGCGACATTTTCTTTAGAATCTTTGATGACTTATCTCTATTTTCTTTATAACTTTTCACAACATCATCAAAACTATCAATGCAGTCAAAAGCTTTAATAGCTGCAAATTGTGCAATATTACCAGATGAAATAAAAATATTTTGTGAAAGCTTTAATAAATTTTTTGTTAATGATTTGGGAACAATAACCCATCCCAATCTCCAACCTGGCATACAAAAATATTTTGAAAAACTATTAATTATTATGATCTCATTACCAAAGTTCAAACAAGACTTAAGTTCGCAATCATATGTGATTCCATGATAAATTTCATCAGAAATAAGTTTGATTTTATTTTTTTTACAAAAATTATAAATATACTTTAGCTCCGCATCGTTAAAAACTTGACCATTAGGGTTATTAGGGTTTGATATTATTACACCATCTAATTCCTTGTATTTCTCGATTAACTTAAAATTGATATTTCTTTCGTTCATCTCTGGATAGATTTCGACTACCTCAATATCCAAACTTTTTAAAATATTCCTATAGGCCGGATAAACCGGATTAAAAATAGCGACTCTATCTCCTTTATCAAAATTTAATAAAAATGAGAGTAAAAATGCACCTGAGGAACCAGTTGTAATGAAAATTCTATCTTCAGGAACTTCAACCTGATATTTAAGTTTATAATATTCAGATATTTTTTTTCTTAACGGGTATATTCCATTAGAAGGTGTATACCCTGCTATTCCTTTTTTTACCAGTATTTGAACTTCATCTTTTATCAAATCTGGAGTTCTCATTTGAGGTTCTCCAAGCTCTAAATGATAGACTTTCTTATTTACCAACTCCATTTTCTTAGCTTTTTCTAATAATTCCATTACATAAAAAGGTGAAACGTTAGATCTAATTGATGGTTTGTAAGTTTTTCTTTTCATAGTTCTTAAATAGAGTTTAGAATAAAAATATGAGATTACTGATTACTTTTTTAATAGCTACTTTTTTTTTTAAAGATTTAAATTGTCAAGGTTTGAAAATTATAAGGGATGCGGAAACTGAACATTTATTGGCTGATTTAAGCAAAATATTAACCAAAGATACCCATTTAGAAGGAGAGAATTTAAAATTTTATATTGATAATAAAGATTATATTAATGCATTTGTTACCCCTGATAAACAATTTTTTTTCACTAAAGAATTATTATTAAAAAGTGAAATGATTGATGATATTGCAGGTGTATTATCTCATGAAATAGGTCACTTGGTAGGAGGTCATTTTATAAATAGAGAAAAAATGACAAAGAAATCAGCTATGATGAGTATTTTGTCGTCTATTCTTGCGGTTGGCGCCATTGCTGGCGGAGCTCCAGCGGCAGGATCCGCACTTTTAATGGGTGGGCAACATTTAGCTTCTGCTAGAACATTAGCATTTTCAAGGTCTCAAGAACACCTGGCTGATCAGACAGCTATTAGATTAATGAATAATAATGGTTTTTCACTAAATGGACTAATAAATGTATTTGAAAAACTTCAAAATAACGAAAGATTAAAAAAAATTAACCCTTATTTTTTAACACACCCATTATCTTCTGAAAGAATAAAAAATATAAAATTAAATATAAAAAAGAATCAAAAACTAAAAGATTTCTCTCCTTTTAACAAAAGGTTTAGTTTGATTAAAGCAAAGTTTAACGGCTACTTTCTTAGTGAGGATCAAATAACTACTATCTACCCTGAAAATAATATACAAAAATATTATGCTCTTGTCTTTAATAATTATAGAAAAGGTAAGGTTAAAAAATCTATAGAACAATTAAGAAAGTGTATAGTGTTTAATAATAGCAACCCATATTTTTACGAAATTATGGGCCAAATTTATTTTGAACAAGGGGACTTTGACAATGCTATAAAATCATTTGTAGAAGCAATAAAAATAAATCCTAATGAAAAGAGTTTTGAATTGTTTCTCGCAAAGTCACTTTACCATAGCAAAACTAGTTTAAATTATAAAAAATCTATAAACCTTTTAGAAAAATATATTAAAAATGATGATTTTCCAATTGATGCCTGGCACTATTTGGGGTTAAATTATGGTAAACTTAAAAAGTTCGATTTGTCATCATATGCATTTGCAGAAAAGTATTTGCTGGTAAATCAACTTGATAACGCTAGAATACACATAAATCGTGCAAAAAAGGTATCGAATAACACTGTTTTATTAAATAAGTTGCGTGATTTAGAATATCAAATAAATAAAAGAAAAAGTAAATGAAAAAGATAAATATTATTAATGGTCCAAACTTAAACTTATTAGGTAAGCGAGAGATCGAAATATATGGTAAAAAAAGTCTTGATGATATAATTAATGAATGTCAAAAAATTGCTCATGATTTAAATATTAAATTAAGTTTTTACCAAAGTAACTCTGAATCTGAGATCATTGAGAACATTCAAAATTCAAATAGCTTTGATGGATTAATAATTAATGCTGGAGCATATACTCATACTTCCATAGCAATACACGATGCTCTAATGGTACTAAACATCCCCAAAATTGAAGTTCATATTTCTAATATCTACAACAGAGAAGAATTTAGAAAAAATTCATTTATTAGCAGCTCAGTAAATGGTATTATTGCTGGCTTTGGAACAGATGTTTATAAAATTTCTATACAATCAATCAATTATCTTCTAAAAAATCATGAAAATCGACAAAAAAATATCAGATAATATCTCAGAATTATCTAAAATCATGGATAGGAATAATCTTTTAGAAATTGATATTTCTGATGGTAAAAACTCATATAAACTCAAAAAATTCTCTCATCAAAGAAATATCGTTGAAAACTTTAAGGATGAAATATCTGATCAATCTTTAAAAAAGGACAATACTGACATACAGGATTCTTCTTTAAAATCTCCACTTGTCGGAACAGCGTATCTTTGTCCAGAACCTGGATCAAAAGCATTTATTGAGGTTGGACAAACAGTAAAAATTGGTCAAGTAATACTTATAATAGAAGCTATGAAAACAATGAATGAAATCACTGCTGATAGAAATGGGATTGTGAAAAAAATCTTTGTGAAAAATGAAACTCCAGTGGAATTTGGGGAACCACTTATTTTAATTGATTGATGTTAAAAAAAATTCTAGTAGCTAATAGAGGTGAAATTGCCCTTAGAATTCTTAGAGCGTGTAAAGAGCTTGGAATAAAAACTGTAGTTGTTCATTCTACAGCAGATGAGAAAGAGATATTTGTTAGACTTGCAGATGAAAGTGTCTGTATTGGCCCCCCTCAAGTCAAAGGTTCTTATCTTAACATTCCATCAATAATATCAGCTGCTACTATAGGCAATGTTGATGCAATCCATCCTGGTATAGGGATGTTGTCTGAAAATGCGAATTTTGCAAAAATTGTTCAAGATCATGGATTTATTTTCATTGGCCCAGATTTTAGTCATATTGAAAATATGTCAAATAAAATTAAGGCGAAAGATTTCGCAGTCAAGATTGGATTGCCCGTGGTTCCGGGGAGTAAAAAAAATATTAAAAATTTAGAAGAAGCAAAAGATGTAGCTAATGAAATAGGTTACCCTATTTTGATAAAAGCTACGAATGGTGGTGGGGGTAGAGGGATAAAAAAAGTTTTCAAAGAAAAAGAATTAAATGAAAACCTCTCTTTAGCTAGAAAAGAAGCAATGCAAAGCTTTGGTAATGATGAGGTTTATATTGAAAAACTAATTGAAAGTCCAAGACATATTGAGGTTCAAATTATTGGTGATAGTCTTGGAAATATTATTCATGTTGGTGAAAGGGAGTGCTCGATACAAAGACGAAGTCAGAAAATAATTGAGGAATGTCCTAGCCCAGCAATTTCCAATGAAGAGAGAAAAAAAATTTGTGACTTAACAATTAATGCCTTTAAGCAAGTTGGTTATAAAAGTCTAGGAACAGTTGAATATTTATATAGCAATGGAGATTTTTATTTCATTGAAATGAATACCAGATTGCAAGTTGAACACACCATTACTGAAGAAGTTTATAATCTAGATATTGTTAAAGAACAAATATTTATTGCATCAGGAGAAAAAATTTCTATCGAACAAAAAAATATAAAAAAAATATGTCACTCGATAGAATGTAGAATTAATGCTGAAAACCCTATAACTTTACTACCGTCAACCGGTATGGTTACTACTTATCATCCACCGGGTGGACCAGGTGTAAGAGTAGACTCTTTACTGTATTCTGGATGTAGTGTGACAGCATTCTATGACGGACTAATTTCAAAAATCATAGTTAAAGGGAATACAAGAAGTGAATGTATAATGAGACTAAATCGTGCACTTGATGAATATGTTATTGAAGGTATAGAAACTAATATAACTTCATTAAAGAAGATTATAAATCATAAAAATTTCATAGATTGTGATTTCGATATTAGTTGGTTTGACAAACAAATTGAGAATAATTAATGTTCTTATCTAAGGACATAGTACTTCAAGCCTATAAAAAAGGGCTCTTTCCAATGTCAGATTCACATGAAGATCCTTATATTTTTTGGGTAAACCCTGAACAAAGAGGAATCATTCATCTAAATAATTTTAAAATTTCTAAAAGTCTAAAAAAGTTAATTAGAAAATACAATTATTCGATAAAATTAAATGAAAATTTTTCAGATGTTATTAAACTTTGTGCTAAAAATAAATACAGAAATAGTACCTGGATAAATAATCAAATAATTGATAGCTACACTAAACTATCTAGCTCAGGTAAAGCAATATCAATAGAATACTTTGAAGAAGATATAATGCTTGGTGGTTTGTATGGTGTGATTTTAGGCGAAATTTTCTGTGGAGAAAGTATGTTCAGCTTAAAAAATAATGCTAGTAAAATTTGCATTGCTTATCTTGCAGCGCATCTTATCGACAGTGGGTTTAAAATTATAGACACCCAATTTTATTCAGACCATTTAAGTCAATTCGGTACTATAAAAATACCTCAAAGAGAGTATTTAAACATATTAAATGAAAATAACTTAAAAAATGATTTATTAATTAATAAGAACTTAAAGAAAAATATTTTAGAATACTTTTAGTCTTCACTTTTTTTTAAAAATATTGGATCTTCTTCCAAACAGCTATGTAATCTTATATCAAGTGAGGAGTTATGAGGAGAATTCATGTAGTGAGATGATTTGAAGATCCATCCAAAAAAATTATTTTTTAATTTATTATCGAAAAAAGATTTATGACTTATTAAAGCAATATCATCTTGTCGTTCTTTACTGTTAAGTTTTACGCATCTGTGAATAACAATTATTGTATTATTTATTTCAAGAGTTTGAGATAGAGGAAGAAGATAAAAAGATTTTTCGGTAGTATCTTTATTTAGTATTCTTATCTTAGCGCCCTGATATTCTAAGGATTGACCAAAAACATCAATTTTGAATAAAAGCACAAGAATGATAGGTATTAAGTTATTTATATTTTTCATTTTCCAATCGAAAAAGATAATTCATCAACAAGCCTATTTAACTTTTTCTTAAAATCCTCTTCATCGCAACCCATCAAAATACCATCATCTATTGCACTTTGAAGCACATTATAAACTTCAAGAAAGTTCTCATTTAAAACTTTATTTGTCTCGAGGCAGGAAATTATCTTTTTATCTTTATCTATCCAAAGTTGCTCCTCAAACTTTTTCATTTTACTGAGTTGCCAAAAAGATTATTTTACTAACTTGATCTTCTATTGATTCAAAATCAATAACCTTTTCAAAATTATCACCTTGTTTGAAAAAATCTTTAGATTCTCTATTCTCAGGCATAATTGACAAATACTTATTACCGAGAATTCCCTCACTACTTATAGAAGCAATACTTTCATGTGGGATCTTAATATTAGAGAATACTTTAAACTCAACATTTGCTAAAAAATCCTCATCAAGATAAACTCTATTTACTACTCCGATTTTTACACCACTCATCTTTACATCATTACCAACGATTAAGCCGCCAACTTTTAAAAACTTTGCATTTAAGTCATAAAATTTTTCACTTGAATCATTTGAGTTAACTGAAATTAATTTTATTAAAAATATACTAGAAATAAGTATGGTTAAGAAACCAAGAATTGTTTCAAAATAATTAGCTTTCATTTTTGTTTATTTCCCCTAATTCAATAATTTTCTTGAGAAGATCTTCAACTAATATCGAATCTTCATAAAATGAAAAAAAATCATTTTCATTCATTGGTTCCTCACTTCCTCCTATTTCTATTAACATAAATTTAGCTCCAAACAAACCATCTGTTTGAATTGATATTGATGAATCGTCAGGAAGAGTTATGTTTTTATCTATTGATATTGAAACTAAAGGGTGATTTTTTTCTAATGATACATTATTTACAAAACCAACATTCACGCCAGAAATTAAAACGTTTGTACCAACTTGGACTCCATCAATTTTATTAAAAGTTATATTGTAAACCTTGAAGGAGTCACTGGAAGCTTTTTTTTCTGAGAATAAAACTGAGAAAATGACAATAAAAAAAAGCAAACCTAAAAAAAATTTTATATATCTAATTTTCATCTGGCTTCCATATTGAATATATATTCTTCACTTTATTTGATTTTCTTTGATCTTTATACTCATACGCATAAGGTGTACCAGTCATGTTTGGCAAATGATCTTTCATCCATGGCTTTTTAGAAGGATTTTTTGGCAGGTCATTTGAAACATGATGTAACCAGGCATTCCATTCTTGAGGAACTTTACTAGCCTCAACTATTCCCTTATAAATTATAAATCTTCTTTCTCTTGAATTATTTTTGATACTATTATTATTTTTAGTGTAATAAGTGTTGCCATAATCATCTTTACCAACAAATTTTGTAAAATATTTGCAATATATTTTAAAAAAGAATGAATTATATGATAAACTCATAATATAACCTTAAATGATTTTATATGAATAAATATAACGATTTAAAAAACTTTATCGACAACTTTGTTGATAATCTCGAAAAAAACATTTCGTCTTTAAAAAAGTCTATTCCAAAAAATAAAAATACTGATTTAATTGTAGAAATTGAAAAACAAATTAATTCATTAAAAAATTTTGATAAGCGAAAATCTGTTTTCGGAAATAAAAGAGCTAAATTGCCAGATAGAAGAAAAGGCTACACCCAAAAAGCAACAATAGATAAACACAAAGTATATTTAAGAACCGGTGAATACATGGATGGAAGACTTGGCGAAATATTTATCGATATGCATAAAGAAGGAGCAGCTTTTCGAAGTCTAATGAATAATTTCGCTATTTCTGTTTCAATCGGATTTCAATATGGGGTGCCTCTAGATGAATTTGTTGAGGCCTTCACATTTACTAAGTTTGAACCTTCAGGAATTGTTAAAGGCAATACAGAAATTAAATCAGCAACCTCGATACTTGATTATATTTTTAAAGAATTAGCAATATCATATTTAGGCAGAGATGACTTTAGCAACCAAAACACTTCTGCCAAAACTGCTTTGAATCCCACTGACATCTACGAATCAAAAAAAAATGCTGAAACTGTATTAAAAGAATTTACAAGCATAGGTTATATACGTAAAAAGATTCTTGATAACAAGTTAACTTTAATAAGCAATGAGAAGGATCAACTTAAAAAAGTCAAAGAAAGCTATAAGTTTGAAGGTGATGCTTGCGATAAATGTGGTAATTTCACTCTATACAAGGAAAAACTTAAGATAAAATGCCTCACTTGTAATCATGAGTATAGTGAATAGCTTTTTTCAAGAAAATTTAATAAATAAAGGTGTTGATAGATATAATTCAAAACCTTTTTCAATTGCGAATTATAGTCCGTATAACTATTTCAATAATGTTTTATATATTTCGGGCCAATTACCTATTATTAATGGTAAATTAAAATATTGTGGTAAGATTGGTAAAGACATAAACGAAAACGATTCAGAGGATTCCGTTTTCATTTGTATTTCAAATATATTATGGAATGTTTGTGATTTTTTAGAAAATACAGACCAAAAAGTTGATAATGTTAGTTGTGTGAATTTGAGAGGATATTTTAATACTGTAGATAACTATCAAGAACACTCGAAACTTCTTGATAAAGCTTCAACATTGATTGTTGAGGTACTAGGGTCTAAAAATGGTAAACATTCAAGACTTGCTATCGGCTGTTCATCTCTTCCTAAAAATTCTCCCGTTGAAATTGAAGCTATATTTTCAATATTATAATCGTATATGCAAATAAATACAGTTGATTCAATAAATCAGGTAAAGAGGTTCTGTTCCGAAAACTTTAAAGATATAAATCCATTTATAAGTTATGAGTTCTTTGAATTATTAGAAAAGACGAATTGCACTGGAAACTCAAAAGGTTGGATCCCCGAACATATTATCATCAAAGATGATAATAAACTTATTGGTTTAATTCCAAATTTTAGAAAATTAAACTCCTACGGTGAATTTGTATTTGATCAAATATTTGAGAATGCTTACTATCAAATTGGCAAGGATTATTTTCCAAAATTTCTTTCAGCCATACCTTTTACCCCAGTAACAAGGAATAACTTTTTATATTATTCTCATAAAATTAATAATGATGAACTATTTAGTAAGCTTAAAGTTTTTTTACAAAAAAACCAGATTTCATCATTTCATATCAATTTTATTGACGAAGCTATTTCCACCAAATTAAAAAAATATTTTCATCAAAGAGTTGGGATACAATATCATTGGAAGAATAATAAGTATAAGTCCTTTGATCATTTTTTAAGTCACCTTAAAAGTAGAAAAAAAAAGAATATCTTAAAGGAAAGAAATTTTATTGAGAATAAAAATATAAACTTTACGATAAAAGTAGGTAAAGATATTAGTGAAGTTGATTTATTGAATTTATATCGATGTTATTCTCATACAATTAGGAAAAAATGGTCAAAAGAGTACCTTACTAAAGAGTTTTTTATGCAACTACTAAATTCAAATTTAATTGAAGACACTATATTAATTTCTGCAAATTTAGAGGGGGAATTTATTGGGTGTTCGGTACATTTCAAAAAAAATAAAAATTTATATGGACGTTACTGGGGAGCATTATATGAAATACCAAACCTACATTTTGAGCTGTGTTATTATCAAGCAATAGAATATGCTATTATGAATAAATTAGAACTAGTAGAAGCAGGTGCGCAAGGTGAACATAAACTATCCAGAGGCTACTTACCTGTAAAAACTTTTAGCTGCCATTGGTTTAACAACCATGTTTTAGAAAAACCTATTTGCGACTTTCTCATGCAGGAGGAACAGAAAGTTTTAAATACTTTAAACTATCTTGAAAAAAAATTTTCACCGTTTAATGATAAATAGAATCTGCTTTTTGAAAATCATCTTTTAGAGATATGAGAAATTCATTCTTTTTAGTGCAATAATCTATTAAAACCTGTTTCTTTTTTTTAGGAGACTTTAAAAGAAGATTTGCTAATGGAACCTTGATATTATCTTGAATTACTTTCGCCATTGGCCTTGCCCCATTTATTGGATCAAAACCCTTTTCTAGTAATACAAGTTTAGCTTCTTTTGTAACCGATAAAGATAATTCCTTTTCAAAAAGTAAGTTCTCTAATTCCATCAAAAATTTATCAACAATTTTTAAAGAATGTGTTTTATTGAGCATTTTAAAATTAACTATAGTATCAAGTCTATTTCGAAATTCTGGACTAAAAAAACTTTTTATAGCTTTTTCATTATCTTGAATTGATTTATCGTTCATAAATCCAATTTTGTCTCTTACAATGTCTATAGCCCCAACATTACTGGTCATTACTAATATAGAGTTCGTAAAATCAACTTTTTTTCCGAGATGATCCGTGAGCTTTCCATAATCCATTATTTGTAAAAGTAAATTGAAAAGATCTGGATGAGCTTTTTCGATTTCATCTAACAATATAACTGAGTGTGGTGTCTTATCAACAGAATCAGTGAGCAAACCTCCTTGATCAAAACCAACATATCCGGGTGGTGCACCAATTAACTTTGAAACACTATGCCTTTCCATATATTCAGACATATCGAATCTTATAAAGTTCATCTTCATTATGTTAGCAAGCTGTTTTGTTAACTCTGTTTTCCCAACTCCTGTAGGACCAGCAAATAAAAAAGATCCAATCGGCTTATCTTTATTTCTTAATCCAATTTTAGACAACTTAATTGCTGAAGATAAAACGTTTATTGCTTCGTCTTGTCCAAATATAAGAGTCTGAAGATCTCTCTCTAAATTTTTTAACTTAATTTTATCATTTGATTTAACGGTGTTTTCTGGGATATTTGCAATCTTTGATATAGTATTTTGAATATCCTGTTTTGTAACCAACTTAGTTTTACGCTTGCTGTTAATTTTGACTGACGCCGCAGCCTCATCAAGAATATCTATAGCTTTATCTGGTAATTTTTGGTTAACTAAATATTTTTTTGATAAATTCACAGCTTCTTCAAAACAATCCTTTTCAAATTGAACATTATGATAGTCCTCATAAAACTCCTTAATGCCACTTAAAATTTTAATTGAGTTTTCTGTCGAAGGTTCATCTATATCAATTTTTTGGAAACGCCTACAAAGTGCTCTATCCTTCTCAAAATAATTTCTATATTCACTGTAAGTGGTAGAGCCCATACATCTTAGATTGCCCTTTGAAAGAGCTGGTTTCAATATATTGGAGGCATCCATTGATCCTGAAGTGGTACCACCTGCCCCAATTAGAGTATGAATTTCATCAATAAATAGAATAAAGTTACTATTTTTCTCAAAAAAGTTTATTAATTTTTTTAACCTATCCTCAAAATCTCCTCTAAATTTTGTACCAGCAAGCATTCCACCTAAATCAAGGGAGTATATAGTTGTATTTAAAATTGAATCAGGAACCTCACCATTGACGATTTTAAAAGCTAGACCTTCTGCTAAAGCTGTTTTACCAACACCTGGATCACCAACAAATATAGGGTTATTCTTATTTCGTCTAGATAGTATGTGTATTGTTCTTTCAATTTCTTTAACTCTTCCAATAATAGGATCAATTTTTTTTTGTACAACCTGTCTGTTTAAGTTAACGCAATATTTTTCTAAAAAATTATTCATACTATCAACCGACAATTCAGTGTTTTCATCATTTTTTTCATCTTGCTCCGTAATGGTGTTTTCTTCTTTTCCAATCCCATGAGAGATATAATCAACTACATCAAGTCTTGTAAGGTTTTGTTGTTGTAAAAAATAAACAGCATGCGACTCTCTCTCGCTAAAAAGTGCAACTAGCACGTTTGCTCCATTTGCCTCGTCGTTACCTGCAGACTGAACATGAATCACTGCTCTTTGAATCACTCTCTGAAAACCTAATGTTGGTTTAATTTCATCTTCGTTTTTTTTTTGAAGCTCTTTAAGATTTGTTTGTATAAAATTTTCAAGTTCTTTTCTAAGGGCTTGCTCATCAATTGAGCAAGCTAATAAAACTTTTTGTACATCTTGATCATCTATTAAAGCTAATAACAAATGTTCCAATGTCATATATGAATGACCGAATTTTTTAGCATACCCTTGGGTTCTTTGGAGAGTTTTTTCAAATTCATCAGAAATCATTATTCTGGCTCCATTACACATTTTAGTGGATGTTGGTCATTTTTTGCCATCTTTTGAGCAGTAAAAACCTTTGTTTCTGCAATTTCTTTGGTATAAATTCCACACACACCAGAACCTTTTTTGTGAACCATTAACATTATATTTACAGCATCCTCTTCATTTCTACTAAAAACCATTTTTATTAATTTTACAACATATTCCATGGGTGTATAGTCATCATTTAATAAAATAACTTTATATAATTTTGGTTTTGCAACTTTATTTCTTGTTTTAGTAAGGGTTTCTGAAGATATTTGCTTGTTACTATTGGGCATATAAAAGTTCGCTTTCTATAATAAAGTAGAAAAATTAAACATAATTTTCAACTAATATTTTATCCGAAAGTTCTGAATCGACTTTAAATATAGCCTCTTTAACAAGCAGTAGTTCTTTTTTTAGATTTTCTAGTGAATTTGCTTCACATCTAAGGACTAACTCTGCCTGAGTATTAGATGCTCTTAATAACCACCATCCATTTTTAGATGATACCCTTATTCCGTCTATATCAATAACTTCTTGATTTTTAATTTTCTGATTAGACGTTACTTCATTAATTATTTCAAATTTTTTCAAATCATCACATTCTACTCTTATCTCTGGAGTATTAAAGGCTTTTGGAAACTGGTCTACTATATCTGATAGTTTTTTTCTCTGTTTATCTAATAACTCAACTAGTTTGACTGAAGAATACAATGCATCATCAAAGCCGTAGTAATCAAAATTAAAGAACATGTGTCCACTCATTTCTCCGGCTAAGTCAGCTTTATTTTTTTTTATATTTGTTTTTACATGACTATGTCCTGTTTGCGATATAATGGGCACTCCAAAATTTTTCTTTATTTCATCAAAAAGAATTTGACTACACTTTACATCGCCTATAATTTTAGCTCCCCTTTTTTTTTTTAAAATCTCATAAGAAAATAGCAGTAGTAATTGATCGCCTGACAACACTCTACCTTTATCATCTATGACACCAATCCTATCTCCATCCCCATCAAAAGCAATTCCAAAATCTAGTTTTTTTTGTCTTATCAAATTAACACAATCTTTTAAGTTTTTTGGGTTAGAAGGATCAGGATGGTGATTAGGAAAATTTCCATCAATTTTTTCAAAAAGTAAAAAATTTTGACTGTTAATTTTTTTGGCAATTTTTGACATTAATTCTCCAGCCACACCATTCCCAGCATCCCAAGCAATCTTGTGTTTATTTTTTAAATTTATTCCTTTAAAGATCCTATTTATGTATTCATCTTTAAAACACTGATTAAATTTTATTCCTTTTTTGCTTTTGAAAGAAAAATCTTTTGCATCTTCTGATAATTTTATAAGGTCATCACCATAAAAGGGCATATTATTTAAAACAAATTTAAAGCCATTATGATCTTTAGGATTATGAGATCCCGTTACCATAATACCTCCAGAGGCATTGTTTTTTACACAAGAAAAATATAACAGTGGGGTTGGGCTTAGTCCAATTTCTGTAACATTAACACCAACCTCTAATAACCCATGTATAAGGTTATTTTTTAAGCTTTCCGAAGATACTCTTCCATCATACGCTATATTTATATTTTTATTTTTACCAACTTTCAAACCAAAAAGGTTGCCGATTATTTTTGCGTCTAAGTCAAAAAGTGTTTTATTATAGATTCCTCTTATGTCATAAGCCCTAATGATTGTTTTGTTAAACGAGTGTTTTTTATCAATCAATATTTTCTCTCCCTACGGAATAATATTTAAAACCCATTTCATTTAATTCTTTGGGATTATAAATATTTCGTAAATCAATGATGATTTTATTTTTAAGTAAATCTTTTATTTTTTCTAAATCTAGTGCTCTAAATTGATTCCATTCAGTGAGAATAACTAAAGCATTAGAATCTTTAGTGGTTTCATAAGCATCTTTACAATAAGTAATATTATTAGAAAACCCTTCGAAATGCTTTTTTGCCTCTTCCATACCTTCAGGGTCAAAAACTTTCAACTTACACTTTTCTTCTATGAGTTTAGGAATTAAATCAAGACTTGGACTATCCCTCATATCATCAGTATTTGGTTTAAACGTTAAACCAAGAATACCTATGGTTTTACTTTCAATATTTCTAGGAAGTGTTCTAATTATTTTCTTATAAATATTTTGCTTTCTATTTTTGTTACTTTTTACAACATGCTCTACTAACCCAAGAGGACATTTATAATCTTGAGCTGTTTTTACTAAAGCAAGTGTATCTTTAGGAAAACATGAGCCACCATACCCAGGGCCTGGGTGTAAAAATTTCTTTCCTATTCTCCCATCCAATCCAATGCCAATAGAAACGTCACTTACATTAGCACCAACTTTTTCACACAAATCAGCAATCTCATTTATAAAGGTAATTTTAGTAGCTAAAAAGGAATTTGCTGCATATTTTATCATTTCAGCAGTTTCTCTTTTTGTGAATAAAATTGGGGTTTCTAATAAAAAGAGTGGTCTATATAATTCTTTTAAAATATCTTTTGCTTTTTCACTTTCACAACCAATAACCACTCTATCAGGCCTCATAAAATCATCAATTGCTGAACCCTCTCTTAAAAACTCTGGGTTAGAAGCTACTTCAAAATCTAATGCTGGATTTATTTCACTAATAATTTCATATACTTTTTTACCTGTTCCTATGGGAACAGTTGATTTATTTACTATTACAGCAAAATGATTTAGTTTTTTTCCTATATCTTCTGCAGCACTGTAAACATAAGATAAATCTGCATGGCCATCGCTTTTTCTCGAAGGTGTTCCTACGGCTATAAAAATTGCATCGCTTCCATCTAAAGATTTTCCAAGATCCGTGTCGAATGATAATCGGTTAGCTTGAACATTTTTTTTTACTAATTCATTTAGCCCTGGCTCGTAAATAGGGATAATTCCATTTTTTAAGCTATTAATCTTTTTTATATCTTTATCTATACATACAACTTCCACCCCAAACTCTGCAAAGCACGTCCCAGATACTAGACCAACATAACCAGTTCCAATAATAGTAATTTTCATATTCCTCTAATAATTCTTTTTAATTCTGTTTTTATATCTTTATCATTTAAACCAAATTTAAGGTTTGCTTCAATAAAACCTAATTTATTTCCACAGTCAAAACGTTCTCCATCAAATTCTAGTCCCAATAAACCAGGTTTTTCAACTAATTCATTTAAACTATCAGTCAATTGAATTTCATTATTGTGGCCTAATTTCATTTTTTTTAAATTAGTAAAAATTTTTTCATTTAATAAGTATCTACCAACGACAGTAAGATTTGAAGGTGCATCTAAAGTTTTTGGCTTTTCAACTAAACTCCTAATATTATAAGATTTTCCTTTTTTATTTGAGTAATCAATAACACCATATTTATCAACCTTTTTTTTATCAACTGCCTCTAGTGCGACTACAGATGCATAATTATTTTTTTTGGATAAATCTATTAGTTGCTTAATTAGTGGAATCTTAGACATTATTATATCATCTGGAAGAATTACAGCAAAATTTTCATTTTTATTTATAAGTTTTGAAGCACATAAAACTGCATGGCCGAGACCCTTAGGCTCACTTTGAATAACAAATGAAAAACTACCTAAAGAGTGTTGAATATTTATTGATTCTAATTCTTTAATTTTTTTTTTTTTTTTT
>Ga0055584_100002785_pt1 | contig 17328 bp, 13 predicted proteins | sample OSDHelmetaG_FD_58716 | JGI IMG/M metagenome (GOLD analysis project Ga0055584, IMG submission 58716) | Pelagic marine sediment microbial communities from the LTER site Helgoland, North Sea, for post-phytoplankton bloom and carbon turnover... | ecosystem: Environmental > Aquatic > Marine >... | reverse complement strand
TAACACGCGCATTGATTTGCGCCACCGTCCACAAGCGACCTAGCCCATTAAGGTGGCACGACATGCTTAGGCTGAAGCCGCCCGCAGGTCGCGCCGTAGGATCTTTCCCGATGGGCTCTTTGGGATAGCGCTAATGAATTCGATCTCTCGGACTAACTTGTAGCGTGCAACATGTGCCGACAAGAATTCTTGTAACTCAATGAGCGTTGGCAGCGTTTCACCTGCCGCCACTAAGAACGCTTTCGGTAGTTCCCCTGCTTCATCATCGGCAACGCCGATCACCGCCGCATCGGCGATTTGCGGATGCGTGACCAACAAAGCTTCTAACTCAGCTGGCGGGACCTGGAAACCCTTATATTTGATTAGTTCTTTGATTCGATCGACGATCGAAACGTGATTAAATTCATCGACAACAGCAACGTCACCCGTATGTAGCCAACGATCAGCGTCAATGGTCTCGGCGGTAGCTGAGGCGTTGTTCAGATAGCCTTTCATTACTTGCGGGCCACGAATCCACAGCTCGCCGGGTGACCCAACATTCTGGTCTTGGCCAGTTTCGGAATCGACGATACGTATCTCGGTATTGGAGACCGTGACACCACTGGTGCCGGCGTGATAATCCCCTGGCGGCGTACAATGACTGACAGGACTCAGTTCCGTCATACCGTAACCTTGAATTACTTCGCAGCCAACTCGGGCCGCGCATGCGTCCGCAATCTCAGCGCCCAAGGGTGCGGCGCCGCAAAATATCTGCCTCAAGGAAGACAGATCGTATTGGTCCACAATCGGCGCCTTTGCCAGGCCCAACACAATCGGCGGCACAGCAAAGAAGCGCGTTATTTTCTCACTCTGTAACACCTCAAGCACCGCGACCATGTCAAAGCGTGGCATCGTCACAACCCGCACGCCTTGGCTGATCAGCGAGTTCATTAGCACCTGCATGCCGTAAATGTGGAAAAACGGTAATACCGCCAGCGCTGCCTCATTGTCGTCGTAATTCAGTACTTGTTTAAGTTGGGCGTTGTTCGCAACCAGGTTTCGGTGCGTGAGCATCACGCCTTTTGGTAATCCGGTAGTACCTGATGAATACGGCAGCACAACAACATGTTGGTCGAAATCTACCACCACCTGTTCGATCGGATCACCGTACAGACTGTCAAGGCTGCGCGCGTTCGGCGCTTGCCCAATTACGGCGATTTCTTTGACCCCAGTGCCCTCTGCCGCAGCCCTCGCAACGTCAAGGAACGCAGACGTTGTAAACAGCATAGTCGCGCCCGCATCGAGCAGCTGAAAACGCACCTCCTCAGCCCCATAAGTGGGATTGATCGTCGTCACAGCCGCGCCCGCAACCGCCACGCCATGAAAAATAACCGCGTACTCCGGAACGTTCGGCGACATGATTCCAACCACATCACCTGGCCTCAAACCATGTGCTTGCAGCCCACCCGCAAGACGATGAATTGCTGACTTCAGCTCAGCGAAGGTGAAGCTGGAACTCTGTGCGTCGCTGATGGCAATATCATCAGCCAGTTCGTCTGCGCGCTGCAAAAACTGGGTAGTGATCGAGATGTCAGGAATTTCAACATCTGGCAACGGACTGTTGTAAATGATGGTCATGTTCTATCCCCCAATTCGTCGCATGGTCACTTAAGTGCGCTGTCCGATTCACAGCACCACCACCTTAGCCAATGCTCAAGTTTTATTTGTGGAGATACATTACACGCCCACTGTGCGCGCTGCAGGAAAAATTAAGGTCGGCGGTACCGCTCCCATACGGTCAATACTTCGGGGCGAACATCACCACCCTAAGGGATCGACAGGACAAATAATCGACACCAACAGCATACCGGCCAAGCAGCCAGACAAACGCCAATATCATGCATGCAGACCCTGGCGCTTACGCGCTCAGCCCAGTCCACAACAGTTTCAACGCAAAAATTGTCAACACAACGCGAAAGGCCGTTGCAAAAGACTTTTCCGGGAGCTTCTCCAGTAGACGCCCACCCAACAAAGTGCCAGCGAAGCCCGCCGCGACCATAGCGACAATAAATGGCAGCCATTGCTCGTAAGCAAAACCAATCACGCCAAAAGCAATCGCTTTCAGTAGATAGTGCGTACTAACGCAAGCGCCCTGGGTCGCAACAATGGTGTGACGAGAGTGACGCTCCGTCGCCATGCAAGCGCCAAACAGCGGACCAGCAGCACCGAGGAACATGCCGAGAAAATTCACCACCAAACCAACGCCAAGAAAGCCACGGTCGCTGACATTGAACTTAGTGAACTTCGGCGCCCAAACCAAAATCACAATAAACACAGCGAGCACGACCTGCAAAACGTTCGCAGGTAAAGCGACGAATACGTTGGCTGCGATCACAGTGCCGACAATTCCGCCGATGAGGAAGTACCAGAAGATCGCTCGATGCACGTGCGCGCGCATCACTATGGCACGGCCACCGTTGGAGCCAAGTTGGACGATGCCATGAATGGGGATCAGCACCGCCGGAGGGAAAAGTGGCGCCATCACTGCCAACATACCCGTACCACCGCCGACCCCCAACACTGCAGTCATAGCAGACATGATGAAACTACACACCAACAGCGCACTCGCAATCGGCCATGACAATAGCTCTGGCAGCATATTTTTTTCGTGCACCCGACCTTGAAAAGCGCTTAGATTACATTTAGAGCGCCAGTGCTGCTAACACCGACACCATGACTTGGGCTGCCATGCATCAGTTTCTGCGGTTCAATACGCATTGGCGACGCTCACAAACACAGGATGCCTCGTGAATACACACACGTTCAGATCAGTCACGTACCCCCTACGCCTGTACTCCGGGGTCGATGCCCTCAATGCCCTGCCAGACGAAGTCAAGCGCGCTGGTGCCCGGCGCGTGGTAGTGATTTGCGGTCACAGCGTTGCAACAAAGACCGATTTGCTCGACCGCATAGCTCAGCTCTTGGGTAAGAGTTATATCGGTGCTTACAGCCAAATGAGTAAAGACTCGAGCTGGCCTGCGGTGCGCGATGCCCATGCCTACGCACAGGAGCAGCAAGCGGATTTGCTCATCGCACTCGGCGGCGGGTCTGTGATCGTTGCGACCCGCGTGGTTGCCATATTACTCGGTGAGACAGGTGATCCCTTCGATCTGATGACGCAATACCCGCCGGGCAAACCAGCGTTCAGCCCACGGCTCAACGCCCCCAAACCACCGATCATCAATGTTGTTACAACCCCGACAAGCGCGATGTGCCGAGCCGGCTCGGGCTTGAAGAATGACGACCTCGACCACCGTATGGAGTTCTACGATCCGAAGACCCGGCCATGTGCCCTGTTCTGGGATTCGCGCGCCCTGCAAAGCGCGCCTGTCGAGCTCATTCGCTCCACCGCAACAACCACATTTTGCGGTGCCTTGCGCGCCCTCGCGGCAGACCTCAACCCACTGGTGCAAGGCTCGCGCAGGCAAGCATTTCATTTGGTACAAAGGGCACTCCCACGCATTCTTACCGAACCAGACAATGCCGAGCTGCGTCTGGATCTATGTGCGGCTGCATTCTTAGAGAATCGCGCTGCGGATGACGACCAAGGTCGGCGGCGTCAACGCGATAGCGTTTCGGCACACAGCTATGCGCTCGCGACGGCCTTGCACATTCGCTATGAACATGTGTGGCAAGGCGAATCGACGACATCGGTAATGCCTACAGTTACCCGTCTAACGCCGCCGGATTCACTAGAGCAAGCGCGAACAATTGCGACCGCGCTTGGAATCGAAGCCGAGCACCTGAATGCGCAATCCGCCGCTGACGCGTCTGCCGAGAAGCTGACAGAGATTTTTTCAGGGCTCGGTATGCCAGTGCGTCTACGTGAGTTGCAGATCCCGCAAGGCGACTTGCCGCTACTCGCGACGGATACGCTCAAGAACTTTAATGCAAACCCTGGGGGCCGCACAGAGGACTACGTTGCGAGCATGCAAACATTGCTAGCGGCTGCGTGGTAAGTGCTGCATATCATTGTCTACGCATAGGGTGTGCGCGCACTGCCTGTGCTTCGGCTACACGGCCAACAGCATGTGCCAGCCGCTGAACCGATAAGATTAGATTAACTAGGCCTTAACCAATGCCGCATGAGGACAGTGCGTCGAAATGAATAATGCAGATGCAGGCGTTGCCGTGTTGATCATTGGTGCCGGACCGGTAGGCTTGACGCTGGCACTTGATCTGGCCGCGCGCGCAGTGCAGGTCACGATCGTGGAGCGCCGCGCCCGCGACGAACCACCGCCACCCAAATGTAATCACGTGGCTGCGCGGACCATGGAAGTATTCAGGCGTTTAGGCATAGCTCGCCAAGTTCGCGATGCTGGCTTACCTGCTGACTACCCGAATGATGTGTCTTATCGCACAAGCTTTGTGGGCCAAGAACTCACGCGCATCCCGATACCCTGCCGGCGTGACCGTTACACCGCCAACTACGGCCCAGACACGGATTGGCCAACCCCGGAACCGCCGCACCGTATCAATCAAATTTTTTTGGAACCGGTGTTATACGAAGCAGCTGCGGGGAACTCACGCATTCGTATCCTTGAGCACACCGAAATCGAATCACTGCAGCAACACGAGCACGGCGTGCGTGCGCAACTGCGTGATGTTAAGACTGCATGCGCAACCACTATCAACGCTAGTTTTCTAGTGGGTTGTGATGGCGGCGGATCCAAAGTACGTAAAGCGATAGGTGCTCGGCTCGAAGGTGACGCCGTCATACAGCGGGTGCAATCAACTTACATCCGTGCACCCAAGCTCATTGGCTTGCAATCAGTTGCACCAGCCTGGGCGACGTTTTCGCTTAACCCGCGCCGGTCCGGCAATGTATACGCTATCGACGGCAAGGAACGCTGGGTTGTCCACAACTACCTAAGACCCGGTGAGCCGGATTTTGACTCAGTAGACCGGGATTGGGCAATTCGCGAGATTCTCGGTGTAGATGCAGATTTTGAGTATGAGGTGATCGCGCCAATGGACTGGTATGGGCGTCGTCTGGTGGCAGACAAGTTTCGCGCGGGGCGCGTGTTTCTGTGCGGCGATGCGGCCCATATCTGGGTACCCTATGCAGGCTACGGCATGAACGCTGGAATTGCCGATGCGATGAACTTGTCATGGATGCTAGCAGCACATTGCAAGGGCTGGGCGCCGCTCGCTTTGCTAGACGCCTACGCGCGCGAGAGACACCCTATCACTGAACAAGTTTCCCGATTCGTCATGGATCATGCCCACGCGATGGCCGGGCAACGTAGCGCAGTCCCAGCAAATATTGAATCCGACGATGCGCTCGGAGCGGCGGCCAGAGTCGCGCTTGGCGATTCCGCCTACGCGCTCAATGTCCAACAATACTGTTGTGCTGGCTTGAACTTTGGCTACTTTTACGACGATTCCCCAGTCATTGCGTACGACAATGCGACAGCGCCCGCCTACTCAATGGCGCAGTTCACTGCATCGAGCGTGCCGGGCTGCAGAACGCCACATTATTGGGTCGCCGATGACACTAGTTTGTATGATCGATTGGGACCTGAATTTACGCTGTTGCGATTCGACCCAAGCATAGACGTGCAAGCGCTGGTGAATGCTGCACGCGGCTGTGGTTTGCCGTTGGCAGTGCTCGATCTGCCGAGCGCTAGCGCCGATCCGGCATACACGCACAAGCTGGCCTTATCGCGCCCAGACCAGCACATTGCCTGGCGCGGAGATACGCTGCCGCCAGACCCAGCGCAATTGCTCGACTTGGTCCGCGGTGCCGGTACATGCACGAAGCAATGACTTAACGCGAATATAACCAGCCAGCCTATCGGTCGCAGTTACACCTTCAACGCAGAGCACAGTGCATATGCACATCAATACAGACCCAATTCTCATCACCGGCGTGGGTCGCCGCATCGGCTTATACATGGCGCAAGAATTTCTGGCCCGTGGTTTAGCTGTGATCGGGACCTTCCGCACTGAGCGCGCCAGTTTGGACGATCTGCGCAAAGCAGGCGCTACACTGATTCAATGCGACTTCGCCAGTGATGCCGCGCTGCAACAACTGACGACGCAAGTCGCGCGCGACCACCAGCGTTTGCGAGCTATTATTCACAATGCCTCCGAGTGGCTTGCAGACAGCGGCGAGCTACCGGCGCCGGTGGTGATGCAAACGATGATGCAAGTGCATGTATCAGCGCCCTACCAGATCAACCTGGCACTGGCGGCGTTGTTGCAAGCATCGCGCGCGCGCCACGCTGACATTATTCACATCAGCGATTACGTAGGCAGCCGTGGCAGCAAGAAACACATCGCTTACGCGGCGAGCAAAGCCGCACAAGACAACTTGAGCTTATCGTTTGCCGCATCACTCGCACCCAAAGTAAAAGTGAATTCCATCGCGCCATCCTTGGTGATGTTTAACGATGACGACGACGAAAGCTATCGAGTGCGCGCACGCGCCAAAAGCCTAATGGCGCGCGAGGCTGGATTGGCTGAATTCATGCGCACTGTCGACTATTTGCTCGAAAGTGAGTACGTCACTGGCCGTATTCTTGCCTTGGACGGTGGGCGTCACTTACGCACCCACGGCAGCTAGCACTTCGGCCGGTGCCGCTAGGCGGGCCTGCTCCCACTGCTAGTTAGCCGTCAGAAAGACCGTCTTCGCCGTAGTGAACTGCGGGACCCGACCCACTGCCACCGAGGCGCCCTTGATCACCAAAATGCCCTTTGCCGGGAATGTAATTTGCTTCCACCCGCAAGCCATCTGGATCTTCAAACAAAACAGAGAAATAGCCCGGCGCAAATTGCGGATCTTCTTGCGCACGATGAATCATCTTCGCACCCAATTGATGTTCGACAAAATCGCTGATGGCACCAACATCTTCAGCACTTCTGGCACGAAAGCAAAAATGATGTAGACCCGGCGTGTCTTGATTGAAGGGCAGCGCTTCAGTGTCCTTCGGTGCACCGCGCACCAAAATTCCGGTCCTTCCGCCAATGCAATACACAGTCTCGTCATTGCGTAACAAGGTTGTCATTTCCATGAAATGGCAAAGCTGCTCCCAAAACGGAATACAGCGCGCGGGATCGTTGACGGTAAGTTGGATGTGTGCGATGCCATTGATCGAAACAGTCATTGGGACCTCATTGGTAATAAATGTAGAAGAGCACCCGTAATGTCGGATCAAGTACCGTCGGTGCTGACGCGACGCGCAAACATTTCCAGCATCTGCGTGGGCTCAATAAGGCCTCGGCTCTGCTCAAGTTGCCATCCGGATAGCCAAATTAGCGCGATATTCTAAACCGGTTGGGTACCGACCGTCTGCGTACGATGCATCACGCGTGGCAAGCTTGGATCAAAGCTATCGCGCCGATGCATTGCGCTGCGATTGTCCCACATCACCATATCGCCAACGGCCCACTTGTGGCAGTGCGCAAACTCCTCGCGCGCCACATGCGCCCACAATTGATCAAGCAAGTCCTCACTTTGCGCGCTGCTAAGTCCGGGAATAAAGCTGTACGGACGACGGCCTAGAAACAGCGCTTTGCGTCCGGTAACGGGATGGGTACGGACCAGCGGGTGGCGCGGACCTGGTGTCTTACTCGGGTCGCGCTCATCGGCATAACCCGGGCGCATACGCCCGGCGCTGTTGCGGCTTTCATCATGTACCGCAACCCGCCCCACGATCGCTTCGGCGAGTTCACTCGGCAAAGCCTCAAAGGCCAGATACATGTTGGCGAAACAAGTATCGCCACCCGTAGATGGCACGCTGCGTGCGTACAGAAAGCTGCCCGCAGGAGGAACCGATTTATAGGACATGTCGGTGTGCCAGAAAGCTTCTGCTGAGCCTAAACCCTTGGCTTTCTGCTGGCCATCAGAGGTGAGTGTAGAGACCTCTAGAATGCCTTTGTGCTGGTGTGACAGTGCCGATCTGGAAGTTTGGTTACCTTCCAAAATCTCACCGGTTTGTGCCGCAAATGCGAGATGCTGCTCAATACTTAGACTCTGGGCGCGAAACACTAATACCAAATGTTCGCTCCATGCATCCGCAAGCGCTAATAGTTCGGCTGCGCTCAGTGGCTGCGTAAGGTCTAGCCCGCGCACTTCAGCGCCGATCGGCCCATTCCAGGGCACCACCGCGAAGCCGCAGGTTGAGCCGCTAGCTAAACGTTCGGCCGCATTGAACGCTGCAGTGTCGATGCGAGCCTGGCGCGATCTGAATTGTACTGACATCCGTTGGCGCACCGTAGTTGTCGGACGTGCCTTGCGCACTGATCGTGTTCGAAATTGCCTCACATCATATACGCCGCGCGCGTAAGAGGCGCATAGCTCGAGCGACGCTGCGTACTTTCCAATTGGCCCAAGCCATAAGGAGCACGTGCACATTTGCCAACGCAGGCACTATTGCGCGATATACTGAATTACGTTTGATACGACGGGAGTAAGTACAAATGCGTATGACTGCATGTGTTGTCAGAGCTGGCGGAGCGGCGCAACCGTTCGCCGAGAGTAAACCGGTGAGCGTAGAGCAAGTCGAGCTCGATGGCCCTGGCCATGAAGAAATGCTGGTAAAAATTGGTGGTGCAGGGCTATGCCATTCTGACCTATCCATCCTCAATGGTGACCGTCTGCGTGGCCTGCCAATAGTGCTCGGCCACGAGGGCGCCGGCGAGGTGATGGAAATTGGCAAAGGTATTACTGACGTCAAGGTCGGTGATCATGTCGTGTTCCAGTTCAGTGCCAACTGCGGGCGTTGCAGACGTTGTCTTGAAGGCCGTCCACAAATTTGCCAACGCGCCACCGTTACCAAAGCCAAGGGTCAACTACTGTCCGGTGCCCAACGCATACGCGACTTAGACGGCAATGTCCTAAACCACCAATCCGGCGTGTCCTGCTTCGCAGAATATTCGGTAGTTCATCGCGGTTCAGTGGTGGTCATAGATCCTAGCTTAGCCTTACATGAAGCGGCGATTTTTGGCTGTGCGGTGATGACCGGCGCTGGCGCAGTAATGAACACCGCGCGCCTGCGTGCTGGTGACAGCGTTGCCATCGTGGGACTCGGCGGTGTTGGCCTAAATGGCTTGCTCGGCGCGAAACTTGCTGGCGCAGAGACCATAGTCGCGGTTGACCTCAGTGATGAAAAACTCGGTCTCGCACGCCAACTCGGTGCTACTCACACCGTCAATGCCAACGACCCAGACCACGTAGAACAAGTCCGTGACCTGACCAGTGGCGGAGTCGACTACGCATTCGATCTCGCTGGCACCATCAAGGCTATGGAGACTGCGTACGCTTGCACATGCCATGGCGGTAGTGTCGTGTCAGCAGGCTTGTCACCAAGCGGGGCCAAGTTTTCGTTCGAACAAGGCGACTTGGTGGGTCAAGAGAAATCTATTCGCGGCAGCTACATGGGTAGTTGTGTGCCGGTACGCGATATCCCGCGATTCATTAGCCTGTATCAGCAAGGTCGATTCCCTGTTGATCGACTGATCGACCGAACCATCGGCTTTGATGAAGTGAACGCTGGTTTTGATAAGTTGCAAAGCAACGCCACAGTGCGCCAGATCTGCGTGCCCAACCTCGGCCACTAAACCAAGCGCGTAGCAACTACCAACGCTTGGTCTCGTCATAACAAATCCGGAACGAACCAATGTCCTCGATTACCGCTGTTGAAACGATACGAGTCGCCCTGCCCTTCCAAACCGGCGGACCACAGGTCGGCATGCGCAAAGCATTTAACGCGTGGACACGGATGGAGAGCGTGATGGTACGCATCCAAACAGCTGACGGTTTGTCCGGCTGGGGCGAAGCGTTTGGGCATGTGGTGGCGCCCGCTTCCGAGGCTATTTTGCAGCACCTGCTGGCGCCACTATTGCTCGGTAAAGACACCTGCGGCATTGCGCGATGCATGGATGAGTTAGAGCGCTCACTGCATGGGCTGGGGCGGTCGGGGCCAGCGATGTATGCCTTATCGGCAGTGGACATCGCGCTATGGGATCTCGCCGCCCAGCGCGCTGGCATGCCATTGTTCCGTATGCTCGGCGGGCACACTGGCGAACTAAGCTGCTATGCGAGTCTGATGCGCTACGGCGGCGATACCAGCGCCGTCGCCGCTAACGCTGCGCGTGCGCGTGAATACGGTTTCACCACAATAAAACTGCATGAATCCACTATCCAGGCATTTCGGGCGGCGCGCAATGCGGTAGATCTGGAGGATCGCATTTGCCTCGATGTGAACTGCCCGTGGACCTTGGCCGAAGCCCGTCAGGTCGCGCAAGAAATTGCCGCTGATGATTTCCATTGGCTGGAGGAACCGATCTGGCCACCGGAAGATTACGCCAGCCTGGCGCAGTTACGCAGCGCCGGCGTAGCTATCTCGGCAGGCGAGAACATGTCGACGCTACGCGACTTCAAAGCAGCCCTTGATGCTAATGCGCTTGACAATCTGCAGCCCAGTGTCACTAAGTGCGGTGGAATATCAGCGATGCGTAGGGTCTTTGCGTTAGCGAGCGCTTACGCCGTGCGAGTGATTCCACACTGTTTCTACTGGGGTCCTGGCTATCACGCAACAGCGCATCTTGCCGCGTCGTGCGCGCAGCCAACGCTGGTTGAAACTGCGTTCGTCGACTTCGCCGTACAGCCGCACAATCTGTTCGACTCACATAGCGCAACACTCAGTCTGAGCGACACCCCGGGACTCGGCTTCGAAGCCAATTGGGAGGAGCTTGCGCCGTACGTGGTCTCGCGTTCGACCACGACGTCATGAGCGGCTCGCATGGCGGCACGCCAAGGTGAGCTGAAAGCCAGGCTACGAAAGCCGGGGTGAGAAGGCCGGAGTGAGAAGGCAAGGGGCTCTCTATACCCGCATGACTTGCCAGACCTTGCAACACGGTATGCCTACACATTGTCCGATGTGGATAATTGGATGCAATGTTCATCGCTACGACACTACAAGAAATTAAGGTTGAGTATATGTCTGCTTCCCCAACTCCTGGCGCCGCCTTCACTGGAGTTTCAACATTGTCCGTGCGCCCGCTTGCCGGCGCTCAGTTCGGCGCAGAGATAAGCGGACTCGATCCGCTCAACATCAGCGAGGCTGACACAAGGATCATCTGGGACACGTATAAAGAACGCCACGGCCTGCTGTGTTTCAACTTCGGGCGCTTGCTAACGGCGGAAGAGTTACACGCCTTGACTTCAGTATTCGGCGAGAATGAATTTGCACCTGGGCTTATCAACGGCATTGGCAAAAAAACGCCGGCCGGGGAGGAGCACCTGAGTGTTGAGCAGCAAGTTAAGACATTGCGCGCCGGCGGGCGCGACCCTTACATGGGCTATATCGGCAATCTCGATCCGACAACGCTAGACCTCAAGCCAACAAGCAAGAAGTTTTACGGCGAGTGGGAGTGGCATTCGGACATGTCATACATTGAGGTCCCGCCTACTTTTAGCTTGTTACATGCACGCGTAATACCCGACGAAGGCGGTGACACCGGATTCTGCAATCAAGTCATGGCCGCACAAACGTTACCCGCGCAATTGCGCGCACGTGTACAAAACCAGCAAATTAAGCACGACTCAACCTATGGCAGTAGCGGCACCCCGCGCCCCGGCATGACTGCGCCGGCCTCGCCCATTGAGGCTATCGGCTATCCCCATCCAGTCTTGCGCAAGGTGCCAAGCACCGGCGAGGAAGCAATGTTCTTAGGGCGCAGAACAAACGGCTACGCGCTCGGAATGCCATTGGAGGGCAGTGAACAACTGCTTGATGAATTGTGGACACACGCTACGCAAGAGCAGTTTTGTTATCGACACAAATGGCAAGTCGGGCAGTGTGTTGTATGGGACAACCGTTTAATGATGCACATGCGTTACGAGATGGATGACTCACTCGCGCGCTTCATGTGGCGTACGCAAACCAAAGGCGAAGCAGTAATCCCTGCGTAGTCACCGTCGGCTTGCACAAGCGGCTGATGGGCGTGCCATCAAAGTGAGTTAGACCTGCGGCACTGAGTCGAGTTGGCCTGACGCGTCGAGCACAGCTCGGCGTCACATTCCCAACATTGAGGCGAAATCCGGTTGACCGTTGCCGGCTGTTAATCCGCCATCCACAGGCAGAATGACACCGTTTACGTAAGATGCCTCGTCGGACGCCAAGAACGCGACCACATTGGCAACCTCGGTCGCGTAACCTGGTCGGCGCATTGGGTGAGACTCACGGTAGTATTGAGCAACATCAGCGTTGTTTACCAGCCCTCGAGCGAGCGGCGTTTCTATCAAGCCCGGGCACACCGCGTTGGCACGAATGTTATGGCGACCTAAGTCTAGCGCGAGGTTCCGCGTATAGTTCACCACCGCACCTTTGGCGGCATTATACGCGGCAAAACTGTAGTCTCCTCGAATCCCAGATACAGAAGCCGTATTGATGATAGCGCCGCCACCAGCCGCAATTAAATGCGGAATCGCAGCCCTGCAACCATAAAACACCGAGTTCAAATCCACCGCAAGTATGCGATCCCAGTCCGCACTCGCGAGTCCTGCGGTAGTGCCGAAGTATCCGATACCAGCGTTGTTAAATAGGATATCAATGCACCCAAAGCGCTCGGCCGCAAATGCAATAAGCGTATCTACTTCAGCTTCGGCACTGACATCGACGCGCTGAAACGCGGCCCGCTCGGAGCCACCGCAAGTGGCGATAATTTCCGCCGCACCATCTTCATTCACATCACCAAGTACCAAGCGCGCACCAAGCTCGGAAAACTTGCGCGCCGTTGCCGCGCCAATGCCTGATAGCCCACCGGTTATCACCGCGACTTTATCTTGTAACTTCAGCACCGTTTATGTTCCTTTACATAGCCTATTGGCAGCAATTCTTGCACCTATTTTTCCGTCATCACCCAGACACCATCCCAGCCGCTAGCAGGAGGATTGTCCGAGTAGTGTTGGGCGCGCTCCAGATAAATCTGCGCTGGACGGTCGTGCGCGCGAGTATTCAGTAGACCCTCAAAACAGTCGACCGCACGACGCCAGTCTTGCGCACGATAGAGCTGTAAACCTTCGTTGTAAGTCGCAACGAATTTATGCAGGTCGGGAAAACTACTATCGTTGTAGTAACCCAAGCCTTCGTAGATCGTCACCGGCAATTCTTTGCCTTTGACGCGCAGCAGATCAATCTCGCGCAACAAAGCATCGTGCTTGAGTTCAGCAACAGTACTGCCGCTCAACAAAATCTTTACGCCGTAGAATTTGGTTGCACCCTCAAGCCGCGCGGCGAGATTTACGCTGTCGCCAATTACGGTATACTCCATGCGCTTGGGCGAGCCAATATTGCCAACCACGACTTCGCCTGTCGCAATACCGAGACCAATGCCAATAGCATCACCGCCACGCTGAGCTCGGCGCTGATTGAGCAGCTCCAACTCAGTCATCATTTCAGTTGCGACAATCACCGCGTTGTCGGCATCTTGCGGGCCATTAAACGGAACGCCAAACAAAGCCATGATGGCATCACCGATGTACTTGTCGAGGATACCGTCGTGTTTGAACAACACATCGACCATGACTTCGAAGTATTCATTCAACATCGATACCGTTTCGCGCGCGCCGATTGCCTCAGAGATAGTGGTGAAGCTGCGCACGTCAGAAAATAGTACCGACACATGCTGGTTCTTACCGCCCAGTTCATCCTCGCCACCCTTGAGCAACTGGTCAACCACCTCAGCACTCATGTAACGCGCCATGGTGGTTTTTACGCGTTTCTCGCTGCTAATGTCCTCAAGTACAACCATCGAACCGAGACTATTCTCGGAGCCGTCGTTCAGCGGTGTCACCATAAGATTGACTGATGCGCTGGCGACGCCATCCGCGAGCATCAAGGCAGCATCTACTGACATATCGCTCTCACCAGTGGCGCGTACCTTAGCGAGACTACGCATCAACCATTGATTGCGCTCACCTAACACGGGCCCCAAGGAGTCTGCGATGTCCTGCTCACTATCGCCCACCCCAACAATTGAGCGCGCCGCTGCGTTGGCTGTTACCACGCGACCATCGCTGTCTAAGGTAATGATGCCGTTACTAATACTCTTGAGCACGCTTTCGTTATAGTTCTTCATATTCAGAACTTCTTCGAACAGCTGCGCGTTCTCAATGGAAACAGCGATCTGAGCAGTGAAGGCCCGCAGGCGGGCTTCATCTTTGCTAGTAAACACCCCACCAAATTTGTTCAGCACCTGCGTCACGCCGAGGCAGTGCCCAGCCTTATTGGTAATTGGCATACACAGAATGTTGCGGGTCTTAAATTGGGTCTTACGATCGATTTCTGGATTGAACAAAGGATGGCTATACGGATCGGAGATATTCTGGGCTTGCCCGCTAGTAAATACCGCGCCAGCGATACCCTCGTTTGCGGGAATTCGGATCTCCTTAATATCAATCCCTTGAGCGAACCGCGACCAAAGCTCATTAGTTTTTAGGTCGAATGCAAATACTGTGCTGCGCTCAGCACCAAGCAACTCTACCGCGGCACGCATAATGCGACTCAAAAGCACATCAAGATTCAGCTCGCCGGCAATCTCCTGAGTAACCTCTAAGAATCGCACTTCTTCACGCAAACTCGCCGTCATCAGATTAAAGCCGCGATACAGACTCGCGTATTCGTCTGTGTTGATAACGTATAAATGCTTGTTCAGGTCACCCCGCTCAACATCCGTCATACCTGCATTTAGGTGCGCAGCCGAACGTGAAACATCAGATGCCGTCAAAATTGACATGACCAACGCGCCAATCATACAAACCAACACAACACCAGCGAGCCACAACCACAGCGGCAACATTTGTTCGGCTGTAGCGTTAATACCGAAATCAATCAGCAGTAGATCAACCTTGAAAACGATTGATACTGCGAAGAACACAAGCGGTACTGCAGCAATGAAGATCGACAGATAAAGCAGTTTTTCTCGTAGATTGACGCGGATCAACTGTTTCGCGTTGGTTTGATCGATAACCGCGCCGTGCTCCCACAATTTCACCAACACTGGAATCATGCGCCGGGAAATAGAGAAGTACTCAAGAATCGCGTGCGTCGGTGCCGCAAAACACAACACCGTGGCGGCGAACGCGACGATCTGCCAGAGCGCAAAGCCACCGTCAAAAAACAGGCTCGAGCCCCATAGAATTGCCACCGTCACTAGCGTCGCTGCTGGACCGTGTACAAAGGTTACACGGATGAATGAATAGAACGGCAAATTGAGCGCACGCACCAGGGCGGCAGAAACATCTGCTGGCGCGATGGGTTGGTCACCGTCTATCTGCGACAAGACCGTAGCAATGGGGCGAAAATGCCGCACGATCAGATAGATATCAAGAACCATATACGCCGTGACGCCAACCGGCATGCCGAGCAGCAACAATAACCATTGCCGCGCGCTAAACTCGAGGCCAAGGTAGACAAGCAACAGTGTCACTACTACCGCTGCCAAGGACCCTTGCACGTAGAGCCACACTAGGTTGAGCAGCAATGGGCGTGCGCGAATCACTTCAGTTGCCACGCTGGCGTGCGCAGGATGCGTTAAGTTTTTGTGCATACGACTCATTTAGACTCGCTTTCCAAACCTTTAGCAAAAACCGACAAAAAGGCACACGGTTCATTTCGGCCGCGCATTAATCGGCTAACGACTCGTTAGCCTCATGTAAGTAGCCATGCACCGGGTCATTCTAGCCTGTCGCTTGCGCAACCGACATCTCGCGTGATTCGGCGCGGCGATTGGCTAGTTGGCGATTGTCCAACACTGCGCCAGGCCAGCCAGGAACCATGCACGAATCCACATGTCTGTGCATGGAGCGCGATATACTCTTGGTTAACGTACCGCTTAACTCGTCCCCAGTTCGACCCGACGGAGCAGATGTGTGTCCAAAACGCTAGCGGCCTGCCGGGCCTTATGCCTGTCATTGCTGCTGGTAGCAATGACGAGTCATGCAGCTGAGTCTTTCGATGTCTCATACCTCTGGCACTCCAATGAGCAAGCCGTGCGAGCCTATGAAGAACGGGTTGCAAGCGTGCTAGGGCCGGGCGTGGCGAAACAGTTACGGGTAGTACGTAGCGGCAAACTCTACGGCCTGATTTATGCTCGCCGGGGTGACCACGCGGGCGCCGTACGCGTGGCAAATCACCATGCAAAACTACTGCGCTCACGCGGCCTCGCGGACGCCGCGGTGGTCAAACGAAGAAATTGGACGGTGCGTCCAAGCGCGGCACAGCCCTTGGCAAAGACCCGCAAACGTGCAGCACGGTCGGTCGAGATTGCGATAAGGCCTGCGGCAACGGAGGCGAGCTCGGCCGCTCCAGTGGTCGCCAAAGCACAGGCTGTTGCGGTCCCACCGCAAGCGAAAAAAACCAGGCCAGCGGTTAAATCTAACCCCGGTGAACTGCAGCGCGTGCTGCTACGTCACGTCAAGAAGCTACGTAAGAAAGGGCTGATAGCCCGCGATGAGCGCACCGCTTGGTCCGTTTATGACTTTAGCACGGGCGCAAAACTGGTAAAAATTAATGAAGATGTGCCGCTGCAGGCGGCCAGCCTAATCAAACCATTTGTTGCAGCCGCGTTCTTACACAAGGTCAAGCAGGGCAAGCTCAAATATAGCGCTCAAGCAAAGCGGCATATGGAGAAGATGATTCAGCGCTCTAACAATAGCTCCACCAACTGGATAGCCCGCAAGGTTGGAGGTCCGCGCAGCGTCGAGCGTGTGTTGAAACGTCGTTATCCAGGCGTATTCACCCAAACCCATTTAACTGAATACATTCCGAGCAACGGTCGCACGTACAAGAATCGAGCGTCCGCGCACGACTACAGTCGCTTCCTATTTGCTATGTGGAATAAGCGCTTGACGGGTGTTTCAGAGTTGAAACGGCTGATGGCCTTGCCTGGCCCAGACCGCATTCGCTCGCGCGCCAAACAGATGCCAAATGCGACAACCATCTATAATAAAACCGGCAGTACCAGCCGTCTGTGTGGCGACATGGGCATTGTCGTAGTGCGTGACCGAGGGGGGCGCGAATATCCCTATACCTTCATCGGTATTATCCAGAAACAGCGCCGTGCGCGTAACTATGGCGCGTGGATAAAGACGCGCAGCAAGGTTATAGGCGAGATGTCAGATCTGGTCTACAAACACATCACTGCGATGCATAAGATAAGCAGTTAGGGCGCAGGCACGCTCGCGTCGTCGGCGCGCGCAGCGGGCAATTTGGCGCTACCTTCAAGTGCGCGTTTTCGACTGCGGCCTTTGAGGCGCTTAAACGGATAGTTTAACGGCTC
>Ga0055584_100002784_pt1 | contig 17337 bp, 21 predicted proteins | sample OSDHelmetaG_FD_58716 | JGI IMG/M metagenome (GOLD analysis project Ga0055584, IMG submission 58716) | Pelagic marine sediment microbial communities from the LTER site Helgoland, North Sea, for post-phytoplankton bloom and carbon turnover... | ecosystem: Environmental > Aquatic > Marine >... | reverse complement strand
TGCGAGTATTCATTCGGACATTCTTGCCCAGCGGCAGTTAAGTTGTCAGTACCACTCATCAAGATAGTCAGCCCAGGCCTGCATCATTCGACGTCTGTCAGGAAGGTGTGCTGTGCGATTGTATGCACGACCCAGCGAGTCTCGGACCGCTTGCGCTAATTGGTGCTCGATCAAGAAGGACTGCACCTCACGCAGAATCGCTAGCCCAGGCCTGCAAAGGGGGACCGCAGAGAAAGCAGGTATTAGCGGGCATCACGACTTCACAACTGTTATGACGCAAGCAGCTTTTGATTTTGTGGGTGCAGGAGAAGCGCAACCCGATTTCATGTCGACGCCCGAGAGCACGTACGCCATTTAAATCATTGATTTAAATGGCGCGCCCGGAGGGATTCGAACCCCCGACCACCTGGTTCGAAGCCAGGTACTCTATCCAACTGAGCTACAGGCGCATGGTGTGGACCCCAGCTCGCAAATGCGAGCTGGGCGGATAGTTTAGCAGGGCCGAGAGCTGCGCCCAATGACTAAAGCTATGTTGGCGAGATGTTCCTGAGGGCCACCACGCTAGCAGCGCTTACGGCGGTCTTTCACCATACCCAGCCCACCTAGAAACGCCAATTTACAAGCATCGCTCGCACAACGCGCTTGGCCTAGCCAAAACAGGATGCGCACAGGAGTGCCGTATCGTCGTAGGATAATAGGCCTTGGCAACGCAACTGCAGCGCACTCTCATGCCCACTATCGAAAACAACGGCACCACCATTTACTTTGAAACTTTCGGCGACGGCTTCCCAATATTGACCTTCGCGCCGGCCGGTCTGGCCTCAGTGATCGAGGTCTGGAGTGACGCCTCGGCACCGATTAACCCCACCACTGAGTTCGCCGAACGCTATCAAGTGATCGCGATGGATCAACGCAACGCTGGCGGCGCATCTCATGGGCCAATATCGGCAAGCGATAGCTGGGACACCTTCACGGCCGATCACATCGCAGTGCTGGACGCGCTCGGCGTAGAGAAATGCCATCTGTACGGGCAATGCATCGGCGGCCCATTTATCTTTAATCTGATCAAGGCTCAACCCGATCGGATCGCCAGCGCGGTGATTGCGCAACCTATCGGCCGAGTTGCCGCACAGTTGCCGCCGCGCACTGAACGCTTTAACAAATGGGCAGCGAGTTTGACTGGGCATCCCGAAGTCACAGAAGCTGTGCTCGATTCGTTCTACACCAATCTGTACGCACCGGGTTTTACTTACTGCGTTGATCGTGACTTTGTCTCAGCGTGCACAACACCATCGCTGGTGCTGGCGGGCAACGATGCTGCTCATCCATACGCGATTGCGGAAGAGCTCGCCGCATTGTTGCCCGATGCAGAGTTTATTCCTGAGTGGAAGGAGGGCGCGGCCTTGGCCGAAGCGCGCATCAAGATAGCGGCTTTTTTGGCGGCGAATACGTCTGGCTAGCTCTTACTTGATAGCAAAACATAATCCCGCGCGGCCGCATCCGATCTACAGCGTTCGGATATCATCAATTTATAAGTAGAACACCGATGAAAATACTAACTGATGCGACCACGCCATTCGGGCGCAAGACGGTCGTGTGTGCGTTGGAGCGAAAGTTAAGTTTTACAGAAATATTTGTAACAATAGATGCGAGCTTGGATAGCAACAATCCGCTGCGACAAATCCCCGTGCTTGAAACCGCAGATGGCCAATGTCTATATGATAGCGACATGGTAGTGCTGTATCTAAATGACTTATGTGGCGACCAAGCTCTCATCCCAAATGCAGACAAATTCGCCACGCTAACGCGCATGGCACTTGCCAACGGTTTGATGGAAGCGGTGTTATTACGCACGATGGAAAGCCGACGGCCAGACGGTGAACGCAGTCAAACATTTATCGACAAACTCAGTGAGCGTGCACTGCGTGCTATTCAATCGCTCAATACACAAGCCTCGCAATTGAATACGGATGTGCTCAATGCAGCCGACATCGGCGCGGCATGTGCAGTGGAGTACGCCGATTTTCGATTTAGCACTAGCTGGCGTGATGCAGCGCCTGAGCTCAATCACTGGCACGCAGCGATTGCTGAGCGCCCAAGCTTCGTTGCAACACGACCAACGCGCACGCAAGCACTTAGCTGAGCTCACCAAAAGTTTCGGCCTGGACTTATGATTGACCGAATCCAGATTTTGGCGAATAGCTCAGCCCGCTCGCTAACACATATGATCGTCATGAGGATGTAGTACAAATGAAACAACAAAGCACTGCGCCTGTGTATGGCGCGCGCGCTCGTGTCGGTCTATTGGTGCCGTCGCCCAACACCGTCGCAGAATCCGAGTTCTGGCGCATGGCGCCGGCTGGCGTCAGCGTCCACACTTCGCGCATGCCATTCTTTGCTGACGACGGTGCTGATGCATTCACCAACATGGAAGCACAAATACCTCGGGTAATGGCTGAAGCTTTAACGGCGGAGCCCGACATAATCGCCTATGGCTGCACCGCGAGTTCTGCCGTCGGCGATCCGGCGGCTAAAGAACGCAAGTTAACTGACACCGCCGGACGCACCACTGTCACCGCGGCTGCGTCGCTCCTCGCCGCGCTGCGTGCATTCGAAGCTACCAACATCGTATTAGTCACGCCTTATCCGCAAGCGGTCAATGATAAAGAGCATAAGTTTTTCGCCGAGAATTCAATTCGAGTTGTTGCGGACGAAAGTATTATTGTGGATGCCGGACAAGCGCAGCTCAGGAATATGTATAAAGTTCCGACCGCACTTTTAATAGAGCGTGCAATCGCACTCGGGCGCAGCACAAATGTCGATGCAATCATTTTGAGTTGCTGCGACATGCCAACACTTGATGCTATCGAAGAAATAGAAACCCAAACAGGCAAACCTGTAGCGACTAGCACGCAAGCATTATTTTGGCGCAGCTTGCGTGCCGCCGGCATTGACGACCTAATAGACAATGCAGGTAGCTTATTGAGGAAGCACTAAAGCGGCGAGCTCTGGGCGTAAAGTAATCAAATATTTATTTGTGTAATGCTCAAGCCGCACCAAAGTCGCGCCGCCACAGTGGGCTAACGATTGGATGCGTACGTACGTGCTCAGTGATACTTTCTAAGCGCGGCGCTTCCAGCTCACCACGAAACCACAGATATAACATCGCCAGATATACATCGAGAATCCCCATGTTCTGGCCGAGCAAAAACGGCTGCGTACCAATTGCCGCCTCGATGACGCCAAGCCCTTCGGCCGCGCGCTGCAAGGCCGATTCACGAACATGCATAACTGATGCTAAGTCTGTGGTGTAACGTTCAGGGTAAGTGACTCGCAAGACTGCTTCATACACATTGACGCTGGCAAATACACACCAGCGCAAGAACTGGCTGTAAGTTTTCGAGCCAAGCGCTGGGCCAAGAGCTTTGTCTTTATGCACCGAATTTAGATAGATCAAAATCGCCGCAGTCTCAGTCATAACCGAGCCATCACCTAACACCAAGGTCGGCACTTGGCGCCACGGATTGGTCTCTCTGAACGACTCAGGCAATGGCAGGCCTGGTGAGGTATCTAGCAGGTGCAAGGTAAATGTGGCATCTGCCAAAGTCAACGCCGCTTCAACAACAAAGCCGCCTGAGCCTCGACGATTATATAATTGGTAGTTCATCGCTAGTGGATTAGGCTGCGGTGCTAAGACTGGGTAAGTTTGGCGTCCACCACCACCCCAGCATCTACCAGATCCGCGATCTGTTCTTCACTGTAACCTGCCTCCGCCAGTATTTCCGCGGAGTGCTCACCGAACAATGGCGCGCCATAGCGGGTGTCGTTTGGTGTACCTGCGAAACGCGCTGCTGGCCGCGCTTGGCGCAGAGTGCCAGCGTGCGGATGTTCGTGCTCGACTACAATTTCGCTAGCCACTACTTGCGGATGATGAATCATGTCTTTGCGCTTTAACACTGGCGCACAAGGCACGCCGGCATCATCCAATATCTGTAACCATTCGGCCGCAGTTTTCTCAAGCAAAGCTTCCTGAATTAACTCCAAGCGTTCGTCAGCATTGGTGTCGCGTAATGCCGGCGTAGAAAAGCGTTCATCAACGAGAAGATTTTTCCTATCAGCTGCGTGGCAAAAATCTTCCCATTGCGTGTCAGTCATTGTTGAGACGCTGATGTAGCCATCTTTAGTTTCGTAGATCAGATCGATGAAGGTAGCGGCACGCTGTGTTTCGGTTTCTTGGCCGACGAAAGTCTGCGATCCCATGTCTGAGGACCACAAGAACGCGATCACTGAATCCAACATCGAAACTCGAACGTGCTGACCTTCGCCAGTTTTGGCACGCCCGGCGAGCGCAGCAGTTACGGCTTGCGCCGCAGTAATTCCTGTCAGTTTATCGGGCAAGATTGTACGGATAAGACGTGGACGCTCTGTATCAGAGCCTGCCTGAATCGTAGCAAGACCGGACAATGCCTGAATGATCGGATCGTAGACCGGCTTGTGGGCAAATGGTCCTTTCTCGCCCCAACCACTCATCGAGACATAAATAAGATCAGGCCGAACTGCCCGAAGCTCAGCTTCTCCGAGACCAAGGCGTTCAACCACGCCCGGGCGAAAGTTTTGAATGAATACGTCAGCGCTCTCAACTAACTTCAGTAGCGCCTGACGACCACTCTCAACTTTTACATCAAGTGTGATCGAGCGCTTATTGCGATTGTTGTTAACAAAGCTTGCACGCAATCCCGGCGGGCCGTTACCAACGCGGCGGGTATGATCCGGGCGTTGTGGTGCTTCAACCTTGATAACATCTGCGCCTTGGTCAGCCAGGATCATCGTAGCGTATGGGCCAGCGATAACGTTGGTGAAGTCTACGACTCGATAGCCGCTTAATGGTCCAGACATGTAACTCTCCAGCGTGTCCCCAAACTATGGGTATCGCGGACAAATTTAGTTAATGAGCGATTTTTTTCGCCCTGTTTAATTAGTTTGCGCTTGCGAGAATCATCGCCGCACATTTTTCACCGATCATGATCGATGGGGCGTTAGTATTGCCAGAGGTCAGCGTAGGCATAATAGACGCATCAGCAACACGCAAACCACTCACGCCATGGACGCGCAATTCATTGTCGACAACCGCCATTGTGTCTTGTCCCATCTTGCAAGTCCCGACAGGATGGTAGGTGGTTTCTGCGTGCTTTCGCACCCACTCCAGCAACTCTTCATCAGTTTGATAATCAGCACCTGGTGCGATCTCTTCACTGACAATTTCAGCTAACGGTGTGGTTGCCATTAGTTCACGCGCCTTGCGCATCGCTACCAGCAAGCCGTCACGATCCAATGGCGATGATAAGAAATTGAATTTGATCGCCGGCGGCGCATGTGGATCAGCTGATTTAAGATGAATGCTGCCAGTGCTGTCTGATCGCAACACATTAATATTCATGGTGATACCGCGCCGGCGTGCGACACGCCGCTCGCGCCCGACCATCTCGTACAAAAACGGCAACACTGAGATTGTAGCGTCTGGAGTTTCCAGTCCTTCGCGCGTTTTAAAGTACATACGTACTGGCACAGAGGTTGTTGCTAAAAACCCGGTACGTGCGAATGCGTATTTCAGTGCTTCGCGCACCAGCCGCCAACCACGCGCGCCATCATTAAATGTGACGTTTTTCTTCGATATGCCAAATTTGACGCGAGGCGAATAGTGGTCACGCAGCCCCTCGCCGACGCCGGGCAGATCATGCACAACATCGATGCCGAGGCTTTCGAGTAAGCTCTTTTGGCCAATCCCGGAAAGCTCCAGCAGCTGCGGAGAATTGATTGAGCCGCCACTCAGTACTACTTCGCGCTTAGCGCGCGCCTCGCGCACCTGTTCACCGAGCTGATAACGCACGCCAACGCAAGCCTTGTCTTCGAACATCAAGGCTTGCGCCAGTGCGCCGGTTTCAAGCGTCAAGTTGGGACGGGAGCTCGCTGGGTCAAGATAACAATATGCGGTGCTTTGGCGGCGCCCTTTGTTGATCGTCACTTGGCTCATGCCAATGCCTTCTTGATCAACACCGTTGTAGTCGGGGTTATAAGGTATGCCGATGCGTTCGGCAGCCGCGATCATCTTTTCAAATAGAACACCGGACTTTTGCGTCTGGGTAACCTTCAGCGGACCATCTCTGCCACGAAACTCATCGCTGCCGCCGCCATCATAAGACTCCATTTTCTTAAACAGCGGCAACACATCTTCGTAACTCCAACCGCGGTTACCCAGCTGCGCCCAGTGGTCGTAGTCGCGCGCTTGGCCACGCACAAACACCATCCCATTGATGGAGCTGGAGCCGCCCAACATCTTGCCCCGCGGCACTTCTATTTGACGCTGACCGCTGCCTTCATCGGGCTCGGATTTGTAGCACCAGTTGACCGCAGGATTATCAATCAGCTTGGCGACACCAGCTGGAATGCGCGACCACATGAAGCCGGATCCTTCGACCCCTGCTTCAAGGCACAAGACACTGTACTTGCCGCTCTCACTGAGGCGGCTCGCAACCACTGCACCGGCCGATCCGGCACCTACTACAATGTAGTCATATTCAGGCGTTTCCAAGACTGCACGTGCTCCACAAAATCTCTGCCACCGAGTGCTCGCATCCGAGCTCGGCGTAGCCATCGCAAAAAGATGGTTATAACGTTGTTGTAATCGGCTCTATCAAAGCATTAGGGTATCAGCTGCCTAAACGCGCATTTTGCGGGAACATACTGGCGCGCGCAGCATCATCCATTTCGGTCTTGAACGTATGCTGATTCTTTATCGCTTCGGCGCGTATTGCTGCTGGCCGGAGATTGATCTCATCGAGTAGGCGCTTAAGATTTGGCAACTGCTCAAACCCGTCTGGACCGAGGACCATCGGCACCATTCGTGCCCAGCCCCACAGAGCCATATCAACGATTGTGTACTCACTACCCATAACAAACTGGTTGTCAGCCAGACGCGCGTCAAACAGTGCAAAATGGCGCTGCGCTTCAAAGTCGTAACGATTAATAGCGTAAGCAATTTTCTCAGGCGCGTGATGCTTAAAATGCACAGCTTGTCCGGAATATGGCCCAATACCGCTCGCCACTAACATCAACCACGACAACATGGGTCCACGTGATTCGGCTGATGTGGGTAGAAAGCTGTGCGTTTTCTCTGCGAGGTATAGCAAGATGGCATTGCTATCAAACACCGCCACGCCATCATCGACGATGGATGGGGCTTTGGCATTCGGATTGATGGCCTTGTAGGCAGGCGTGTGTTGATCGCCGGCGCGCCCATCGATCGGGATCGCCTCGTACGGTAGGCCAGATTCTTCCAAGAACAGCGCAACCTTCATCGGATTCGGCGCACCGTTGTAGTAGAACTTCAACATCTGTATATGTCCTTTGATAGCAATATTGGCTAAGACTGTATACCACGTGCCCGCTGACTCAAGTGCAACGCTGGATAAATGTTGGCTACAGCGACGCCAACGAACTCGGGCGCTCGCACACAGTCCTAATAACTGCCAAGAGCTTGTGCCACGGCATAAGAGCACGCATCTATTGGCTAAGTGATAACTTAAATCTCTGGAGAGACAATGGCGGTAATTGATAACCGTGAGCAGTGGCTAAGCGACTTTCGCGCTGGCTGGCTCAAGACCTACACCGAGACAGGCGAGCTTGATTGGCCAGGCTATAACCTGCCACGCAACAGTTCCGAAGTCGCGGGCCCCGCAATTGAGCTGAGCAAAGCTCGCCTAGCGGTGATATCAAGTGGCGGCTTCTATATCGAAGGCGAACAAGAGCCCTTCGATGAGCCGGACTTGCACGGCAGATACGACATTCGAAGCTTACCAAGCGACATGCCAGCGGAAAGCTTCGCGATCTCACATACTCACTATGACCACAGCGCCGCGAATCAAGACCGTCAAGTGTTGCTGCCAATGGCTCACCTCAACGAGATGGTCGCAGCAAGCGAAATTGGAGAACTCGCTCCGGAAATCATCAGCTTCATGGGCTATCAGCCAGACGTGACGCGGGTGGTGGACGAAACGATTCCGGCAGTATTGGCGGCGGCACGCGCGATGGGTGCTGACGCGGCCTTGCTTATTCCTGCTTGACCCATTTGTTCTCAGTCCGTGGGACTGATTGCGCGCGGCTTAGAAGAATCAGGAATTGCAACAACGCTTACGAGCTGGAATGCCGGTCGCACGCGTGTGACCAAGCCGCCACGTGCAACATTTACCAAGCTCAAGCGCGGTTCAACAATAGGTGCACCGGGTGACGTAGCGCAACAGCGCCGTGTTTTGAAAGCAACTTTGGCGACATTGGCTGATCCGGCACCGCAAGCGCCGGTGTTGCTAGATGAGACCATGGAATAAGCGAGAAGGCTTGGCGCTAGAGCAAGCGCTAACGCTGCCATGAAGTTCCAACCATGGCAGCGCTTCTTTGCTTAGCGAAAACGGTCCGGTCGCCACGCGGGCTCTAGAAAACGGCTACGTACATAGCCTCTAGCGATGCCGCGCTTCGCTATAAAAGTCCATCGTGGTCCGCGATCGAGCACCCTCACACGCTCGCCTTCGCCTAAACGTGCTACCACATTACTCCTTCGACCTGGACGCGCAAAAACGTTAGCAAAGCCGAATCGATTAGCGCCAATGAAGGCAAACTTTCGCGCCCGGGATTGACGATAGCGTGGTAGGCGGTCAACGCCGTGTGAGTTGAAATTCGAGCCATAGTGACGATGTGGCGCGCGAGCATTGGATAGACGCTGCACAAATGCGCTGCTGACCCAGCCTCGCAAGGCTCCGCTACGGATGCGGTACCAGCCATTGCGGCCATCAACAATGCGCACCACCGTGCCACCGCGTAGTTGGCTGATGGGTGCAAAACGCACACCCGGCCCGCCGCGTAAATTCACGGCGCCGGCGGTGATGCGGCCATCGTCTGAGAGTTGCACATCTGAGTGCGCTGATGCACTTAGACCGAACAGACTCAAGGCAACTACCAGTGCCGGAATAAAGAAGAAGTTTTTCATCAGCGCCCCCTAGTCATGTGTTTAATTACAGCCTCAGCTTAACTAGCATCGCCTGAATGGGAGCTGAACTAGCACCACCATTCGGTAACACGCTACGCATCTCACAGAATTGATGTTTGCGTCCGATATAAGCGACGACCGGCAACGCGCCACTGACATTCTGCGCGAGATTCAAACGCCAGACTCAAGTGAGCGAATTGCGCTACTCGCCGAGCGGACATTGGCGCTGTACGACTCCGACGATGCACGTAATGCGCAAATTCTGGAGAAGCTCCGCGCCTTGTTTCCGCAAGACTTGAAACTGCAGGTGTCGCAGGAATCAACCTTGGCAGCCCTCGGTCGGCGCGCAGACCGCATCGAAGCACTGGAGAAGATGTTCGCGGAGCCCGGTTGCGACCTGAGTCTGGTGCAGAGTCTCGCGAGCCTGCTAAGCGAAGATTCGCATCAGCTGCCGCGCGCACGCCGGATGCTGGAGCGGCGAATACGGCGCAACTATTCAGTGTTTGGTCGCTTCCGCTATTTGTTCGAGCATCTAGGTGAGTTCTTCAGGCAGTATTTCTTTGCCATGGATCGCGACGAACTGCCGTTTAATCGGGCGGAACGTTCATGGGTCTACAGGGCCGCGAAAATAGTCGACACCACGATCGCCTTTGGCTCTACGCGACATCTCGATGTAAAAGGTGACGCGTATTTCCTAAACAGCCCATTTCCAACGCTTGAGTCCGAAGCCGAAGCACCTGCTGCTATCATTTTTTGACACGGCAGTTGTGCCAAACCATTTACCAGCCGCTCCATCATAAACATCTCAGCAATGAGTTTTGGCGCGATCTCCAAGTCTGCGGTGCAGACGCTATCGAGTGGCGCGCGCAAAGCGGGTATCTGGCTAAACACTGGCGAAGGCGGGTTGTCGCCGCATCATCTAGAAGGCGGCTGTGATGTGGTTTTTCAAATTGGCACGGGCAAATACAGTGTGCGCGATAGCACCGGCGCGCTAAGCGACGAAAAGCTGCGTAAGGTCGCAGCACATGACCAGATAAAAATGTTCGAACTTAAGATGAGCCAAGGCGCCAAGCCTGGCAAGGGTATCATTTTGACAGGCGCAAAAGTCACCACTGAGATCGCGCAAATCCGCGCCATACCGCTAGGCGAGGACTCCATCAGCCCTAATGGCCACGAAGACCTTAAGTCAGTGGCGGACCTGCTCGACCTGATTGCGCGTATCCGGGAAGTAACACAAAAACCAGTAGGCATTAAGTTGGTCATCGGGCAACTTTCTTTCTTCGAAGATTTTTTCACACTGATAAACGCGCATGACGTAATAAGCGCGCCCGACTTCATCACATTCGATAGTGCCGGCGGCGGCACCGGCGCCGCCCCCCGCAACCCCTGATGGACTACGTCGGCATGCCACTCAAAGAGAGCTTGCCACTGGTGGTTGATTTGTTGCACAGCTGCGGCTTGCGCCAGCGCATCCACGTTATTGCATCAGGCAAACTCTTAACACCGGGAAAGCTGGCATGGGCGCTCGCTACTGGTGCGGACGTAGTCACCAGCGCGCGTGGTTTCATGTTCGCGTTGGGCTGTATCCAAGCCTTGCAATTCAATAAGAACACTTGCCCAACTGGCATAACAACGCATCGTAAAGCCGAACGCGTAACACATTACACTGAAGAGATAGAACGCGGCGTTGCCCTCATTGCGCATGCCTGTGGCGCAGCGCAACCGCGCGAGCTCACCTCACGACGACTAGTAAGGAACACAAGCGTCGCGTTTACACTAATCAACAATAAACAACTTCGCGCCTATGCGAGTGGAAGAGCGATGCGCCTCAGCTGCATCCGCAACCTGATAACTCATACCGGGGCGTAAGGTAAATTCCCGCCCATCTGCTAACTCGGTATGTAGCTCACCCTCAAGGCACAACAAAATATGGCCTTTCTCACACCAGTGGTCGGCGAGGTAACCGGGTGAATACTCAACCATGCGCACACGCACATCTGCAAAGTTCTGGGTCCGCCAAAACGCTGTGCCAACTTCACCTGGATGTTGTGTTGCGTCCAGCTGCGCCCAGTTGGTAGTGCCGAATGGGATGTCATTCATTTTCATTGCGGTACTCCGCGCAAACGTGCCATGCAGGTGATCTCTACCTGGCTACCAGCAAACAAACGGCGCGACTCGGTGGTAGTGCGGGCAGGAAAACGTCCGGCTGAAAAAAAGTGTCTATATGCGTCATCCATCGCGTTGAAGTCATCTAAGTCGGTCAAATGAACATCGGTTCTCACGACGCAAGCAAGGTCAAGATCTAATTCGTTCAGCATCTGCGTTAACGCCGTTAAAATAGCGCCGGTCTCAGCACCCACGTCGCCCAGCACAGCTTTGCCTTCGGCAAAGTCTGCTGCGACCAGTCCTGCGAAGTGCGCATATAAATCGTCAACCGCAACCTGACTAAATGGCGCCGCTGATTCGGGTACAGCGCGCGGTTGCACGTGTCTAAACATAGATTCACCTTAAACAATCTGGCGTACAGCGTTAACGGTGCGGTTTCGTATAGTGCGACACCGCACCCACGGCGAATGACTAGTCGAGTGGTTTTTGCCCTTGCTCGGCGCGAATATCGTTGATGACTTGTTTGACGCGCTGGCTTAGCGGTGCATATTGCACTCCAAACTCTTCTACCAACCGAGCGTTATCGATCAGGAAATTCCCGGAGCCTTCGCGGCCACCGGTGGCTGCGTCAAAATTTATCTGCGCGTTAGGCAAATACTCACGCACCATTGCCGCCAACTCTCCGATGCTCACAGTGGTGCCGCCAGAGTTGTAGGTCTCGTGGCGCGGCTCATCCGTCATCAGCACACGTGCAAATACTTCAGCCATATCATCGACGTGAATCATGCAGCGCATAGTATCGGCATACGGAAAAGTTATTGATTGGCCACGGGCTGGCTGGCACATACAATTTACGTGATCAATTGAGCCAAACTTCTTATCTGGCCCGGTTACGTTGGCTGGCCGTATACAGGTTATCGTCATGCCATAGGCGCGGCGGTAATCGTGTGCTTGCCATTCGTTGGTGATCTTATTCACCGCGTACTGTTTGTCACCGTGGCGTGCGTCGGTTTCATCAACTAAGCGCTCGCCAAAATTTGCTTGGCTTCCAGATACCGCAACCGAACTTGCAAAAACAGTATGTTTGACGCCGGTGCGGCGCGCCGCCTCGAAACAATTATCCATCCCTTGAATGTCGAGCTTGAAAGCAACGTGTGGCTCAAGTTCGCCGATGAAATACGACAGGTTGACCACACGTTCGGCGCGCGCCTCTAGCATCGCGCCGATCACATCATCAAACTGTGTGACGTCGCCGCGCACAACCTTGACCTTGTCGCCGAGCGATGCAAACGCGTCGCGCGCGCCCGCAACATCAATATCCATACAGGTGACTTCTTCGCCCCTCGCCGCTAGCAACGGGATCAGTCGCCGCCCAATAAATCCTGCACCACCGATCGCCAAAATACTCATATGCGCGCTACCTCTAGAGGCTCATGTTTAGGTTTCAATTAATACCACATATTTAAGTAGCTCGTAGCTTGGCCAAAGAAGCAAAGCGCTGCTGCTAAAAATGAGCAGCGAAAGTCGCCGCCAAGCAAGTACCCAACAACTGGCTGGATTTGGTTGACTAGGATATGGTCGTGCGCAGATTCGCGCCGCATTGTGCGCGCCAGCGTAGAGCGACCTTTGAAAATGTCTAACCCAAGAATTCCGTACCAAATGTTTAGCGATCGCACTCGCTTGGCGCCATTAGATGGCAAGCCCTTGATGGTGCACGTGGTTGTCAACGTTGAATCCTGGCCGTTCGAGAACGCGATGCCACGCGCGGCGCTACCAGCTCCGCATGGATTGTCACCGATCCCAGATGTTGGCAATTTCAGCTGGGTTGAATATGGCATGCGTGTTGGCATGCCAAGACTGCTGAGGATGTTGACGGAACGTGAGTTGCCCGCGAGTACATTTATGAACGCGGCGTGCGCTGATATCTACACCGATGCGGCGCTCGCCATGCTCGAAGCCCAGTGGGAGTTCGTAGGGCATGGGTGGGTGCAAAAGTCACTGCAATTTGAACAAGATGAAGAAGCGGTGATCGCAAAATCTCTGCAGCGCCTGCAACAACTGACCGGAAAGGCTACGCGCGGATGGTTTGGGCCTGGGGCAGGCGAGAGTTTTGCCACGCCAGACCTATTGAAGGCGGCAGGGATAGAGTGGCTCGCGGACTGGTTTGTGGATGACTTACCGTGCTGGATGACTACGACAAATGGTCGCATGCTGGCGATGCCATATACCTTGGAACTTAATGACGTACCACTCTACGCAATCCAGCAACTTCCTTCTGACGAAATGCTCAAGCGCTTACAAATGACCTTGCGCACATTCGATACAGAAGGCATGGAGCAGCCACGCGTACTTACCATCGCGCTACACCCGCATATTATGGGCGTAGCGCACCGCGCAGATGTACTAGCGCAATGCTTGGATTTGCTAGTGGCGCGAAATGACACGATATTCGTTACCGGCAGCCAGATTGCAGACTGGTTTATTACAGCCGACGGCGCCGCACGCTAAGCACGGAGTGCACCGCGACAAGCTGGCCGCAATCCGGCAGCGCTAGGCGAGCGGCTCCTCGCGCTCAATTGCGCGCTTGCCAATGTCGGTGCGGTAAAAAGCACCCTCCCAAGAGATCTCGGCAACGCGCTTGTAAGCATTGTCCTTAGCCTCGCTCACGGTATCACCGAGTGCGCAGACACACAGAACCCTTCCACCGGCTGTAACGATGCCTTCGGGGCCAGAACGCGTACCCGCGTGAAAAACGCGACATCCTGCGGGGTCGGGGCCGAGCCCGGATATGACCTTGCCGGTTTCGTATTCGTGCGGATAACCGCCAGCAGCCATAACTACCCCTAGAGCCACGCGCTCATCCCATTCGACATCAATTTGACTAAGCGTCTTATCAATAGCTGCGTCGCACAATTCCACTAAGTCGGACTTCAATCGCAACATGATGGGCTGCGTCTCTGGGTCGCCGAGCCGACAGTTGAATTCGAGCACATAGGGCGTGCCGTCGGCGCTAATCATTACCCCTGCATAAAGAAAGCCGGTGTATGAATTGCCGTCTTGCGCCATGCCACGAACAGTCGGTTCAATCACCTCGGACATGATGCGCGCATGCATTGCCGCGTCTACTACTGGCGCTGGTGAGTACGCACCCATACCGCCTGTGTTGGGCCCAAGATCGTTGTCATCGCGGGCTTTATGATCTTGTGAAGTTGCCAGCGGCACGATGTGCTCACCATCGACAACAACAATGAAGCTTGCTTCTTCACCTTGCAGAAATTGTTCGACTACGATGCGCGCACCCGCATCACCGAAACGCCCGTCGGCCAACATGTCACGTGCGGCATCGATTGCTTCGGCTTGCGTCATAGCAATAACAACACCTTTACCAGCAGCCAAGCCGTCAGCTTTGACGACCAATGGCGCGCCCTGGGTGCGGATGTAATTTTGCGCATCATCGAAGGACACAAAAGATCGGTATGCAGCCGTCGGGATCTTATAGCGCGCCAAAAAATCCTTGGTATAGGTTTTCGAACCTTCCAGTTGCGCGGCCTTCGCGCTTGGACCAAAGCAGCGCAATCCAGCCGCGGCAAACGCGTCAACCACACCAAGCACCAACGGTGCCTCGGGCCCAACAATGGTCAAACCGATGCTGTTCGTGTGCGCAAACTCAATCAGCGCTGGCGTATCCATCACGTCAATATCAACGTTGGAAGTCTTAGGCAGATGGCCTGTGCCTGCGTTGCCTGGCGCGATGAAAACTTTGGTGACGTTCGGAGACTTAGCCGCCCGCCATGCCAATGCGTGTTCGCGGCCACCTGAGCCGATAACAAGAATGTTCATGGTTTCTTATCTCCAACCGCGCTAATGGCGGAAGTGGCGCATCCCGGTAAATACCATTGCAATGTCGAATTCATCTGCCGCCGCGATAACTTCATCATCGCGTACGGATCCGCCCGGCTGAATCATCGCGCGTACACCCACTTCGGCGGCAGAATCTACGCCATCGCGAAACGGAAAGAACGCATCCGATGCCAGCACCGAGCCAACAACGTTCAGATCAACATCTGCAGCTTTTATGGCGCCGATTCGGGCGCTATAGACACGACTCATTTGTCCTGCACCAACGCCAATTGTCATGCCGTCTTTACAATAGACGATTGCATTCGATTTGACGTACTTCACAACTTTCCACGCGAACAAAAGATCAGCAATCTCTGAGTCAGTGGGTGCGCGTTTGCTTACTATTTTTAGATCTGCACGAGTGATGCGACCCGCGTCGCGGTCCTGGATCAGCAACCCGCCGCCAACGCGTTTGAAGTCTTCACCAGTGATTGCTGAATCAACGATCGGTCCACATTCCATCACGCGTACATTCGGCTTGGTAGCTAGCACCGTGCGCGCCGCCGCGCTTACTTCGGGCGCGATGATCACTTCAACGAACTGACGTTCTACAATTTTTGCCGCCAACGCTTGGTCTAGAGCTTGGTTGAATGCGATTATTCCACCGAATGCAGATGTTGGATCAGTAGCGAAGGCGCGCTCGTAAGCTTGTTCGAGCGTGGCCGCCACTGCCACACCGCAGGGATTCGCGTGCTTGACGATCACGCACGCTGGCATCCCGGCAAAACTACGCACGCATTCCAGCGCTGCATCCGCATCAGCGATGTTGTTATAAGAAAGAGCTTTGCCTTGCAACAAGCCGGCCGCGGCGATTGAACCAGCAGGCACGTCACATTCTTTATAGAACGCGGCCCGTTGATGTGGGTTCTCGCCATAGCGCATATCTTGCACTTTCTCGAATTGCATACTGACAGTGCGCGGTCGTGCGCCATCAGTAGCAAGCTGCGCGGCGAGATAGTTGGCGATCGCGCCGTCGTAGCGGGCGGTGTGTTCAAAGGTTTTGACCGCAAGGTCAAAGCGAAGATCTGCGCTGAGTTCAGCGCTGGTCTCAATTTCGGTGGCGATGCGGTCGTAGTCGCTCGGATCAACAAGTACACCAACAAAGGCATGATTCTTGGCCGCTGCGCGCAACATGGCCGGCCCACCAATATCAATATTCTCAATCGCCATACCGATATCACAACCAGGACGTGCAACCGTTGCCTGGAACGGGTATAGATTGACCACCAGCAAGTCGATCGGCGGGATGTCATTGTCGGCCATCGCCTGCGCATCGATGTCGCGCCGGCCGAGCAGGCCGCCGTGAACACGCGGGTGAAGCGTCTTCAGGCGGCCATCCATCATCTCCGGAAAACCGGTGTGGTCGGAAACCTCGATGACTGGAATGCCCGCTTCGTGTAAGACACGGGCGGTGCCACCCGTGGAAAGAATCTCGATTCCTAGTGCATGCAGGCGCTTACCAAGCTCCTGTAGGCCGGTTTTGTCAGAGACGCTCATTAGCGCTCGGCGGATAGGCTGGCTCATGGGTGTGGTATTTAGGTCTGATAGAGAAGATTTGTGGCGCAATTGTCGCATGGTTGCGGCCATCGTCGACAAGGTTCTCGAGAAGAATTTTGTGTAGTCGCGCAAACCGGCATGCGTGAGCACCAACCGACACCGAAGGTCGCGCCATGCTGGCGGTAACCGGGCTCAGGTGCTGAGTTTGTGCTCGCGCATTTTCTTGCGCAGTGTGCCGCGACTCATACCCAGTATCTGAGCCGCCACGCTTTGATTTTGGTTCGCGTGCTGTAACACCGCTTCGAGCAGCGGCCGTTCGACCTCGCGGATCACGAGTTGATACAAGCCTGCAGTGTCGTGCCCATCAAGCGCAGCAAAATAATCGGACAAGGCATCGCGTACACACTCACTTAAGGGCTTCACGCCTGATGCCTGAGGAAATGCTGCCTCGGGGCCTCCATCTTGCGGCGGCATCATGCGGCACGCCCTATCGGCTTTTCGCACTCAAGTGCGCGAAGTGCATCGAGAAAATCACAGGTTAGACGGATTTGCTCATCTGCGCTGTCAACCTTGTTGACACGTTTCCAGAAATCGGCGCCGCCCGGGCGTGCTTTGCAATACCAGGACAAATGTTTGCGTGCAATTCGGACACCCAAGTATTCGCCGTAGTGCGCGTGTAAGCGCGCAAGATGATCCGACAACACCAGCTGGACCTCTTCAATATGCGCCTCAGCGCGCAATGTTCCAGTAGCAAGAAAGTGCTTAATTTCGCGGAAGATCCACGGATTTCCTTGCGC